>ULYR01056329.1_pt1 | contig 30108 bp, 44 predicted proteins | sample 1962341 | NCBI WGS metagenome assembly ULYR01 (sample SAMEA4835868, study PRJEB28245) | human gut metagenome | biome: gut microbiome; material: fecal sample | place: Denmark | collected 2008 | reverse complement strand
CAGCCCCGTCGCCTTGCGGTACATCACCACGCCCGCCGTGAGTTTGCCGCTGCCGGGTTCGCAGGGAATCGCGATTCGGTCAGCGCCCGTGGGGTCGGCGAGAATATTGCCGTAAGTTCGCGTGCCAATCACGCCGTAAAGACTGGTGCTCATTTTCTGTCCCTCCTTTGATTAAAACATCGAAACGTTGCTGCCGCCGTTGTACGCTTTCGCGAACTCGGCAATGTCCTTTGCGGCGGATTCCAGTTCCTGTGCTTCGTTGTGCTTTTCGTCCTGCGGCGCGCCGCCCGCGACGTTCTTTGCCGGTGCGGTTTCCATCTGCCGCTGCTGCATGAAGGTGCTGCCCTTCTGCTTCATGGCGGCGACAAGCTGACGCTGGAAGTCCATTGCGGACGTGCCGTTCGCCTTGGCGTCCGCCGCCATCTGCTCGTAGCCGGGCAGCGTCAGCGCGTCGATGTCGTCCTGCCGCTGGCGCTCCGCCGAAACAGCGTTCTGCTGAATCTGCTCAATCAGCGCCGGGTTCTCGGCAAGGAGCGTTTCGAGGTTCAAGTCCTTGATGTCCATGTTCTCGTGTTCCTCCTCTTGGGTTTCTTTATTTTCAGGCGATGACCCGGCAACTGGGGCATCGTTGCTGACGCTGTTTTTTTCGGGCGCTTCCCCCGAAATAGCAATGCCGTCCGGCACTTGCTTGTACAGTTCGCGCATCACGTTCATTGCCTGTGCGCTCACACAGGCGACGGCTGGCATTGCGCCGTTCCCTTCGGCGGTGATTTCATCCGCGAAACCGTACTGCACCGCTTCTTCCGCTGTGAACCACGTCTCGTTGTCCATCCAGCGCTGAAGCTGTTCTTCCGCCTGTCCCGTTTTCTGCACATAGAAGCCGCGCGTCGTGTCTTCGAGCTGGCGCAGGTGTTCCGCCGCTTTTTCAAGCTCTGCGGCGCTTCCTTCGGCGTATGTCCACGGGTTGTGAATCATGTACTCGCTGCCGGGTGCAATGGAAACGTGCGCGTCCGGGATGCTCGCAAGAATGGTCGCCGCGCTCGCGCACATTCCTTCGATGTGAACGTCGATGTTCTCAAATCCCGCGCCCGTGATGATGGAACGCATGGCAATCGCTTCGTTCACCACGCCGCCCGGTGAGTTGATGCGCAGATTCAGCTTCTTCGCGCCCGCCTTTTTCAGGTCTTTTACCGCCTTGTCAAAGTCGATGGCGCTCTTGTCGTCCGGGTATTTGTCCTTGTACCATTTCGGGAGATTCTGCGTAATCTCTCCGTATAGCATGAGTTCGCCCGTGTCGCTCTCCGCGCTCATGTTCGCGCGGAACGCAAGGCGAAATGCGTCTCTTGGCATTACTGCTCATCCTCCTTCTTGTCGCTGTTCGCGGCGCTGTTCTGGCTTTTCGCCGCCGTGTCCGTGCTGGTGCTGCCCGCACTCTTCGCCGCCGTGCCGCCATTTGCGGCCGCGTCAGCTTGCGTCGCTTCCTGCATCGCGGCGATTTCTTTCTTCCGCTGCCGGAGGTTGGCGTTCCAGTCGTTGCCGTTGTACTCGCTTGCTTCCTGCTCCTGCGTCGTGATGTTGTTCGCAATGCGCTTTTCGGCGGCGTTTACTTCTTTGAGCGGGTCAACGTGCCCCATGCTCGACCCCATCCACAAACAACCGCACCACGCCATGCGCACCGCCGGATCATCAAAAAAGCCGGGCGCGTCAATGCGTCCGGCTGCTACGGCTTCGGAAAGGAATTGCTCATAGATTGGCTGGTTGAAGGTGTTGTTGAAGCGTGTGCGGTATACCCTGACCGTTCGCCAGAAGTCGAGCAGCGCGGCGCGCGCCGCCGTGTAGTTGCTCTCGTACTTCTTCACGAGGACTTCTTTGGGTATGCCCATTGACGACGCAATGACCATGATGCAGGTATTCACAAATGCTTCAAACTGCGTATCGCTGCGTTTCGGGTCAACGGTCGTCACGTCTTTTCCGGGCGGCAGGTCGTAGATTGCGCCGGGCGCAAGCTCTAATTTCAGCTCGTCATCCGTTACCTTGTCTTCCTCGTTGACGGCATCCTCCATGCCCGCTTTGCCGTCGTCTTCTTTCGATGTGATGAACAGCGTCAGCATGGCGGAAACAACTTTGCCCGCAAGCTCCGCGTTCATGTAGCGTGTAAACTGCTTGATGAGTTCGATTTCGGCGGAAACGAACGGAATGCCGCGGCGCTGTTCCGGGCGCTCATGCGTCATGACGTGCAGGATGTTCGGATAACCCGTGTCTTTGCCGAACGCTTCAATCGCCGTCCACGTCAGTTCACTGCTGTCGTTTCCGGCAATCGGGCTGCGGCTTGCGATATGATAGCGGACGACCGCGCCTTCTTTGTCGATTTCCACGCCGTCGATGATGCGTCCGCCGCTGTCCGTCTCCGTGCTTTCGGATGTGCCGCTGCTGTCCGGGTTGCAGATTCGGTCGGCTTCCAATAAGCGCACCGTCGTCTGGTATGGCGTTCGCTGGTTGGGCTTCATGCCGAACAGCGCGAACACGTCGCCTGATACCAGTGCGGACAGGAAGGCGAGGTTTTGCAGGCCGTAGAAATTCTGCTGCCGTTCCGCGTCACACATTGGATTGTCCGCCCATAGCCGCCATTCGCGCGAGATAGCGCGTTCCGCTTCTTCGCAAGCCTCGTCGGACATTCCCAGAAAATCGCCGTCAATCTTGGGTTTTGGCTGAATGCCCCACCCGACAACGGATGTCGTCAGCGTTTCCGGGCCGCTGCGCGCAAGCCCGCCGCCCTCGTATAGGTCACGCGCGCGCTGCCGCAGTGTTGAGCTTTGCAGGTCAATGTCATCTTCGGCATTGCCCGCCTGGATAATCCAGCCGATTAAGCTGTTGAGCGTCTGGCTTGCGCCGTGACTGGCGTAACTCATGCTTTTGTTCCTCCTTTTTTCTCAATTTTTGATTGCAAAAATCAATTTCTGCTTGCAAAAAAGATGAAGATTTGCTTCGTGATTTCTGCACTTTTCTTTGCAAATGTGAAGATTATCTTCAAGTTTGCAGGGATTTCGCTTCTGCGGGAGCGACCAAAGGGCAATGAAAACAGGCGAAGCCTGCGGTCGCCCTTTGGAAACCTTCGCGGTCGCCACTCCTGTAAGTGTGCTGTTTTGTTGCAGGGGGTTCGCGTCTGCGGACGCGACAAGGGGGCAATGAAAACAGGCGAAGCCTGCGGTCGCCCCCTTGACCCCTTCGCGGGTCGCCCTTTGGAAACCTTCGCGTTACAGGTCGCGGGGGACGACGCGGGTTACGCGCTTCGTGCGTACCGTGCCGGAAAGCGCTTCGACAAGGTTGCCGAAATAGTTGATGGCGGCGCGAATGTCCTCCATGTCCACGAGGGTGCATTCGCGTGTGCCGACTTTGTAGCTTGTCACCTGACCGCTGGCAAGGGAACGTTCCGCGTCCTTCCAGAGGGTCAGCATTTCTTGGGCTTCGGCTAATGTGTAGGCTGATTTTGCTGCCATGCTCTTCTCCTTTCGCAGAGATTTCGCGTCTGCGGACGCGACAAGGGGGCTTTGCGGTCGCCCCCTTGACCCCTTCGCGGCGTTCGCCCACCCTGCAAGTGGGATGTTGTGTTGCAGAGGGTTTCGCTCCTGCGGGAGCGACCAAAGGGCTTTGCGGTCGCCCTTTGGAAACCTTCGCGGGTCGCCACTCTTTGAGCATCTGCCACGCAAGAAATTTCGGGGATTAGATCTTGATGCCACGGCTGACGATGCGGCGGTTCTTTTTTTGCTCCTGCTCCGATTTCGTCACGATTTTTGTTTCTTCGGGAATGCCGCTGACAATGCGCTCTAAGTCGTCAAAGTGCCAGTGAAAATAGCGGTATGCCATGCGCGCGTAGTTGCGGCAGTCCAAAGGCTCGTTGCGTTCGTAAAACTTCTCCCACACAATCACGCCTTTTCCGCCGCGCCGATGCACTTCCATGCGTTCGGAGATTAAGCCTCGGAAATACTCTCTGTCGTACCCTGCGCGCTGGTCGAGGGGAAAGTGCATATAATGGTCGCCCGGTTCTTTGATTCCGGCTTCATACATGATGCCCTCTTTGCCCGCGTCCACCGCCAGCATAAAGCCCACAGCGCCGCTCTTGCTGCTCTTCATCGGACGGCATTCGTCTTTCCCTTCGCCCGCTTCGCCCTTGATTGCCCAAATGCGTTTGCTGGAGCGTTTCGCGCATTCGCGGTAAATGGCGGTCGTGAAGTGGCCGCCGCTGTCGATGAAGGTTGCAAGGATGCGCAGCGCCATGCCGTTTGCCAGCTTCCAGCGCCTATCAAGCAGTGCGTCTACTTCTTCCCAGACGCCAGGTGCATCCGCGCGTCCGGGGATGACCCCGCGGCTGATGCCCCAGCTTTGCCCGTTTCTGTCCCAGCCGACGACTTCGTATTCAAGGCGGTTGTCCTGCGTGTCCATCCCCATTGTCAGCACCAGCACGCCCGTCGGCACTTCCGCGTCGTAGTGTTCGCGGCGGTTGTAAAGTTCTTCGTCCAAGCCGCTGTTCGTGCGCACCTCCCAGCTTTCGCCTAAGATGGTGTTGTAAAATGTTTTGAGTTTCTCCGCGTCCTTGTGCGCCTTTAAGAACTTCCAGCAGATGTCCTTCCAGTCGCTCCACGGGGACATGAACGCATTCAGGCGGAAAGAGCGGATGCCGTTTTTGATGGCTTTCGGGTTTTTTTGTACCCATTTTGCCGGAAGACGTTTGCACTCGTATTCGCCGATTTCGCGCTTGCACGTCGGGCAGCGCCAGCATACGGACTTGATGTTGTAGTCCTCTTCGCCGCTTGCGTTGACGTAGTTTTCCTTCTCAAATTTGATGTCCGCGAAACGGATGTACTGGAACGTGTGGCAGTGCGGGCATTCCGTGTGCCATTCTTCCTGCGTGCCGTTTTTGTAGTCCGTCTCGATGCGCGATTTTCCTTTGATGGTTGGCGTAGATGTTTTGACGATTTTCCTGTTGTGGCGGAATGTTTCTGTTCGGCGTTCCGCCAATTCCTGCGGGTCGCCCTCTGTCCCGGCGGACGCCGGAAAACGGTCTGTCTCGTCCATGAATATGTACCGTACAGGTTTTGACGATAGGTCTGCCGGACTGTTTGCGCCGATAATGGCAAGGCTGCCGCCAGGAAATGTTTTCATGGTAATGGTGTTTGCCGCGTCCCGGCTTCGCGCCTTGAAAACCTTGTCACGCAGCGTCGGGCAAGCCTGAATCATCGGCGCAATGCGTCGCTTGGAGTAGTCCTCCGCCACCTTGTCCGTCGGCTGGATGTAGAGCATCGGTCCGGGGTCGTTGTCGATGGCGCACCCCATCATGTTCAGCTCAATTTCTGATTTGCCGACCTGTGCGCTTGCCATGATGACGATTTGCCAGATTCCCGGCTGCGTGAAGCTGTCCATGATTTCGCGCTGGTACGGCGCGCGGTCTGTGCGCCATACGCCCGGTTCTGCGCTGCTCTCCGAAACCAGAACGCGGTGCTTGTCCGCCCATTCCGACACCGTTTCATGGGCGGGCGGGCGGAACATCGAAAAGGTATACCGGGCGAGTTCGGAAAGCGCGCTCATCCGTTATCCCTCCTCGTCGTTCTCCTCCTCACTTTCGCTTTCCTCGGATGCGTATGTCGGCAGCGGCGTATCCGCCACGGCTTCCAGCGCCTTTCTGATTTCCGCGCTGATGATTTCCGTGATGATTTCCACATTGTCCATCATCCGCAGCATCGGCGCAACCTTGCTCGGCACATGGATGAGGTTCTGCATCGCCGTGTTCGCAATGTCCCCCCATAGCCGTTTCGCATCCTGCACGTCGATAAGCTGTCCGCGCATCCGTGCCACTTCAAGTTCGGTTTTCTGCGTTTTGACAACTTCATGCCGCGCCTTCACCGTCTCCAAGTCCGCCGTTTCCGGCATCTCATTGTCCACGTTGTATGCAACCCACCGCTGCACAAAAACAGCGAGGTCGTATTTTCCATTTTCGCCTTCTACAAATAGCTTTTTGTCCTGCGGCAGGTCACGGTCAATATCGTATAGTCGCCTGTATGTGTAGCCCGCGACCGTCGCAAGCTCCTTTTTTGTCATGGATGCGCCCATTCTGTTACCTCGGCTTGATTCTGTTTGTTGCGTGTCTCCATTCCTGCTCAATGCGCTGCATCATGAATTTGATGATGTCGTCCTGCACAGCGTCACGGCTCCTGTTCATCGGCATTTGCGGGATGGCAATGCCGACAATCTTCCGGATAGGCAGTTGGTCTTTTGTCACGCGCGTGAACGTCACGTTGTGCAAATCAGGCGCGGTAGAGTTTCTAAATGGCGGAAATCCGCCGATATCGCTCATCTGCTTCGGCAGCGGTTTTCTCGCTCCTCGGATAACGTGCGTTTTCACGCGGTATTTTTTTCGTACACTCTGCCAGCCTTTCGCGCTGCCGCTTGCCGAAAACATACCGCCAATCGCGCCGCGATTTCCTTTGATTGGGATGGTGCACCCGATTTCGCCGCTGTACATTGACAGCTTCGGCTTGCCAACCGCTTTTGCAATCTCCTTTTGTTTTACCGCGTAATCATGCGACACGTCTTTTTTCAGCACCGTAATGACGTGTCTTCCTGTGCGCTTATACACGTTGTACACAATTCGCCGAAACTGTTCCGGCTTCACAAGCAACTGGATGCGGTTCAGCAATTCTAACGTTTCGCTTGCGTCTATTTCGATGTAAACTCCTGCATCTGCCATGCTGTCACCTCTTTTCGGGTACAAAAAAAGCGGACAACTCACGTTGTCCGCTCTTACACCTCTGGCGATGGTATCATATTACCACAGACAGCTTTTTATTTCAACCCACTTTGGGGTGTTTGGGAAAAATTATTTTCGCGCACGATGTATTTTTCCTGCCATTTGACCGCCGCCATGCACGGCGCGGATTCGACTGCTTTTCGCGCGCGCTCAAATCCGCGCCATGTCATGTTGAGTTCCTGCCGGATTTTGATGTCCGGCACGTCCATGACGTATTTCATGAGGACGAACGTCCGCATCGCCCGGCTTTCGATGCTGTTTAGGATTTTCTGCGCCTTTTTGAGCTGCCGCGCATACTCCTTGCACCGCGTTTCATGCTCTTCGTCAATCTCGGACAGTGCGCTGAACGCCTCGTCGAATCCCTTGTGACCCCCGCCGCTCGGTGCTGCGGATAGGTGCTGCGTGATGTTCACCATGCGGTCGCGCTGCCAGTCGCGCCGCTTTTCGAGTTGGGCAATGTCCTGCATGATGTACAAGATTTCGGAAAGCAGCGGAATGTCCTGATTCCGCACAATCACCGGGGCTTCCGTCTCCGTCCTTTTCTCTCCCAATATCAGCACCTCCAAATCCGCGAGCGCTCGCGCTTTTGATGTGGTTCACCAGATTTCTTCCAGCTCCTCCATTGCTTCCGATGCTGTGATTCTGTGCCTTTCCACCTGATTCAGCAGCATCACCAGAACATCTTCCGTCACCCACGGTGTCCGTTCTGCAATTTTGCGGCATCGTTTGACGATTTCTTCCGGGGCTGCGTCATCTTTCCCGTAATTCATGCCCGTGTTGATGGCGACGTTCGCTCTTGACAGCAGTTCCGTCGTGAAATAGCCCTGTTCCTGCATCAGCCGCTTCATGGTAACACCGCTGAAATGCTGCACCAGTTTTTTCCGCGCCGTGCATTCTTTTTTGCAGTAGTTCCTTCTCCGGCATTCCGCGCAGTTTCCCTTGCCCTGCCATTCGTTCCCCGCTGTCACCATGCCGACACACCCCGCTTTCGATTCTGGGCTTTCTCCTGCTGTTCCGCCTTGATGCACCCGATGGCGGTTTCCAGTGCCGCCAGTGTGTTCTTGTCCTGCATCAGCACCGCGCAGTCGTACTTCGCCAGATACGCAAGGATGTTCAGATAGCGTGCATTCACGCCCCACGTCACACCCCTGCGCTGCATTGCCGCCACGCCGTGCGCCAGTGCGCCGCTCTGCATCTTCGTGCGCGGCTCGGTTTCGCGCTTCGGTTTCTGCGTCATCAGCCTTTGCAGCTGCTCAATGGCTTCCGTGTCGCTCATTGCGGTGTACTGCGCCATGTCCAACTCAATCATTCTCCGTTTCCTCCTGCCCTTCTTGTAGCCACCCGCGCACAATCACATTCATACTTTTCCCTCCATCAGGGCTTCAGCGACGCCGCCCAACACGAACGCCGCGCATGGAAGCGCGATGCCATTGCCCCACATTTTGTACTCTGCACTATCCGTGTGCAGGGCGTTATACCACTTGGTCAGCGCTTTCGCACTGTATCTCTTGGATGGCTTGCCGCTAATTGCGGCGCATGTGTCGCGTACACCCTGCCAGAACACCAGCTCCTCGTCGGACAGCTTGTCCTTGTGGTCGGGGACACCCCAGCCATCGGGGAAGCCCTGCAAGCGGCAGCATTCCAGCGGTGTCAAACGGCGAATGATGTACTTGCGCGGCGGCTTGCCGGAGGTTAGTACGCTGGGTGTACAGTTCAGGCTTTGTCCGCCGTTCGCCTTGGCTTGCAGCGTGTGCGTCTTTTCTTCATCCAGTGCCGCATTCCGGCAGTCCACGCCGTAGGTGGGAGGATGCTCGACAACCAAATCGCGAGGACTTTTGAAATCTCGCGCTGCCATTGTGGATGCTGTGCCATCAGCGGCATACTCTCCAAATTTCTGGCTACGATATACTATGACTGCCGTGTAGTCCGTCACACGGTTCTCATGGTCGCCGGTCAGCGTGGGACAATGTGTACCATCGCCGTTCCCGCGTGCGTCATAGCACACCACGTTCTGACCGCGGTCGATGCAGGGAGACGCATCCGCTTCCGCCATCAGCGTCCTGGCGACTTGCGGATAGCAGACGCAATTCGGCTGCTGCGCGCTTTCAACGTTTCCAGCATTCAACGCGGTCAGTGTGTGAAAGACCTTTGGATAGCACACCGCAGGCACGGAGTTCCCGCCAGCCTCGCTGCCCAGCGTCGGCGTGACGGTTTCGCTTTCGCCCAGACTGCGCGCCTTCGCACCCTGTCCAGCTTTGAAACAAATCGCCGGGCGGTCGATGGTGTTCAGCGTGTAGCACACGTCCTCCCGCCAGCCCTTGCCGTTGCATCCTGCTGTATCTGCGCGGTCGATGCCGTTGCCTTGCAGGGCATACATCGGCTCAACAATCACGTTCCCGCCCTGATTGCACGTCGGGTCAACGCCGCCCGCCTGTAAGGTTTTCGCGACGGTTTCCTCGTGGAAGCCACTGCGCGGATTCGAGGACTTCATACTGTTGCTGGACATGGAATCCAGCGCGTACATTATCGCCTGATTGTTCGCGCCGCCGCCATCCATCGCCGGGAGCGTCGGGTAGACGCCCTCCGGCTGGTAGATGCGCTTGCTCTGGCAATCCCACGGGTTCAGGCATTTCAGAGCGATGAAATTCGGCTGGTGCATTCCCTGTTCCGCCGCAAGCGCCCCCGTTTTCTCGCCCAGATCGCGCAGCTCGTCGCGCTGATTCTGGGCAAAGCACACGCCTGCGCGGTTCTGTCCGCCGCCACTGTGCGCGCCCAGCGCGGGAAACACGCCATCCGGGCTGTACTGCCGGATGGTCTGAGCGTCCCACGGATTCAGGCCCCCAATGCCACGGCTTCTTCCAGCGCTTCCCGTAGCATCGGCGGCAGCGCCTTGCCTCGTCGCTCCGCACGCCGCATGATGCCCTCGCAGGCTCTCGCGCTCAAATAATATTTCTCCGGCGCGTCCGCCTGCAAAATCTGCCACAAGGTAGATTCTCTTGCGACGCTGGGGCACTCCCCAGTATTGCGCGTCGAGCTGCCGCCACGCGACGCTGTATCCGTCGCCCACGACCTCTCCGGCTGATTTCCATTTGCCTTTGTCAGGTCGAGGTACTGTGCCGTTCCCGCAGATTTCAACGAACTCTTGGAGGACGCATCGGAAGTCTTCGCCCTGGTTTGAAGAGAAGGCTCCGGGCACGTTTTCCCAAACAGCGAAAGTTGGATACCGTCCATTAGTTGCTGCCCTCATTTCCTTTATAATTCGGATTGCTTCAAAAAACAGATTCGAGCGCTGACCGTCATGGATGCCTGCGCGCTTGCCAGCAACAGAAAGGTCTTGGCAAGGGCTTCCGAACGTAATTACATCCACAGACTGTACCTTGTCGCCATGCACCCCGGTCACGCTGCCGAGGTGTTGCATCATGGGGAAGCGGGAGCGCGTAACCGCAATGGGATACGGCTCCACCTCCGCCGCCCAGACCGGGCGGATGCCGGAGAGCGCCCCCGCAAGAGGAAAACCTCCGCTCCCATCAAAAAGACTGCCTAACGTCATTTTCCCTCCCAGGGCGTTTCCTGCCGGAAGTCGTTTCCCATAAGTTTGCGAAGGCTCTCTTTCATGAATACCTTCATGCCAGTAATCTGTGCGGCTTCGACAATATTTTCAACCCATTCACGCTTTGGAGTAATCTTGCCTTTTCGATTGCCCGTTTCCGCGCCGATGATTTGTTCCATCAGCATTTGTCATCCCCCCCCAACCACGCCGCAAGTGCATCCGATCCGGCGTAAACGAGAATCGAAATGATACAGTTGACGAGCGCCAGCAGAATGTAAATGTACCACGGGCGCGTTTCCTTCGCCAGCAGGAAGCCCGTCAGCCCCAGTCCAATCAGCGCGCCGAACAGCACCGCGGCGGGCAGCGTCACAGTTTTCATCAGCTTTCCTCCGTTTCCAAGAATGTCACCTGCTCATAGAGTGGATTTTTATGTCGTTTCGCCGTTACCCTCTTGCCCCCGGAATCACGTTTATATGTCCATGATAGGTAGTCCTCGAAACTTTTGGCTTTTGCATAGCATAGTGCGTTATTTGTCCATCGTTGCATCCTGCGAGTGATAGCCGGGGCGGAAGGCTTATTGTAAATCATGACGTAAGGCCAGCATTCGCACTCTTGGATAACCCTGATTCGCTCCATGTCCTGTTCGTGCGTCGTGTTAAAATTCGTGAGACAATATACCTTACAATTCCGCCAATTCCATTTGCCCTTGATTCTCTTGCAGGCTTCTACATATAGCTTCAGTCCTCGTTCTACGGGCTTCATTGCTTCCATGCTGTCCATCGCAAAATGCGGGGTTTTCAGATTCATACGGGCAAGCAATTCAGCCTTTTCCGGGGTGATCAACCGGGCATCCAAGCCCTGATTGAAGTCAACCTTTGCGCCTGTTTTGACAAGCTGTTCCAGCAATTCAGGCGCATCCTTGCTTGCAAGGATGTTAGGGTCTGATAGGCATATGTTCCCTTGCCCGTTCCAGAACTGCGTTAGATCAGCGACCTTATGCGCACAACGCCCTTCTTTCTGTGCTACATGGCAAAACCCGCATCCTCTTGGGCAACCTCGCGTCAGAAATCCGTATGCCGTCTGCTTTTTTAGCGGCTGTCCATAACCCGTATATTCGGGATAGATGCTGTAATCCGGGTGGAAACTTTCAATTTCGGGCGGAAGGGGCGGGTCGTTTTCCTTGTGGTAAACCTCTTTGTCCCCTTCAAGCCAAATAGCGTAGCCCGTTCCGCCGCGTATTACCTTAATAGCATTGACAGGTGTCGGTAAATCAGGACTGTAAACGTCGCTGAACACTTTTGCCATGTACACAACATCGTAGATTTCTGCGTTTGCAGACCACCATTCCACCGTGTCGCCATTGGCTTTGTGCCACCCTGACAATTTCATCAGGCAGAGATTGGGGAAATGATGACCGTCCACGTCTATCAATCCAATTTTCATTTTTCCTCCGGCACTTCCGGCACCCGGTTAGGCTCTTCATAGCGCTTCATTGCTGCTTTGTACGCACCTTCTTTCGTATGATTCGCAGGGCTGTGAATGCCACACGACGGAGCATTGCATTGATACCAATACATTTTCTCCTCGTCCGAGAAAACCCCGAAGAGCACATCCTCGTTGTCCTCCAAGCTCATTTCTGCGCCGCAGTACGGGCATTTCGGCATCGGCTTTTTCTCACTCATTTCCGTCCCCCCATTCTAATTCCCGTTCCTCTCGCGTCGGCTCTTTCCACCAAAATCGAATAGCTGTGTGCTTTGGGTACACTTGCATCAGCGTCACATGCCTGCAAATTCCGTCCTCTCCGATGACGGCAAAGTAGTCATAACCTGAATACCTTTTCAGCCAGCAAACCAGCAGGAGTTTTGCCACGTCCTTCGGACGTTCCTTGTACTCCGCCCATACAAGCCGTTGCGCCCGCACCTCGTCCATCGTCAGCAGACGGTTCTCTTCGTCCTTGTTGCCCGGTTCGTTCTCGTCCATCTTCTCGCCGCTTTCCGGGCAGTATTTCGGCAGCTTCTTCCGGTCTTTTTCGCTGATGATTTTCCTGCACTTCGAGCAAAACCAGCCGTGCTTCGGTGCGCGCTTGTTGTAGCTGTCCAGCATCATCACCCAATGCGCGTGCGTGATAGGCGGATGGTTTGCGAACAGCCGCCTGTTCGTCAGGTTCGCCAGTCGCAGCTTTTCGCGAAGCTGCTCAATCTCGTCGCTGCCCCACGTCCGCGCATTTGGGATAAGATTATGGAGCAGCTGATACGCCGCGCAGTACACCGAGCAGCTCTTGTCCGAATGATGCTCACACTCGCCGCAGATTTTCCGCTCGATTTCTTCTTCCAGCCTGTCCGCGTCAATCAGTCTCATCTTCTACCTCCGTCAGCGGCGCTTCCGGCAATGGCTGCCAGTGCGTCACAAGCCGTGTAACATTGCACAGGCTATACGTCATCCATTCGCCGTCTCCGTGGTATTCCGCGATTGTGACGTTGCCTCCCACCTTGACCAGATATGCTTTCTTGTCCTCATCTTCCGGCGGCAGCTTTTCACCCGCATCCACCCACTCATCCGGCAGTTCTCGCCAGCGCGTCACTTCGCATTCGATGTTGAGTTCGTCGTAGTCCAGCACCCATTCGCCATTGCCATAGTACCCAGCAACCGCCCATCCTTCAACTGTCGCAATAAGACACGCACGACAATCTGCCGGCAGCACCTTGTCCACGGAAAACCATTCCGGCGCACGGCGATTCCACTTTTCCGCCGCTTTTTCCGCCGTTGCCGCTCTCGCTTCTGCTTGCCCACAAATGCAATAAGCATTGAATACCTTCGGATAAACCGCGACGAGTTTTTCACCGTCGCGATACTCCCGTTCCGGGGTACAGAACGTTTGCGCCTTGCGTCCGCAGAACGGACACGGTTTCAGTTTAATCTTCTCCATCTTCCGCCCCTTCTTTCCACGCCACCGCGTCCATTTCTTCAAAGCTCGGCTTTCGCATCCAGCAGCGCCACTTGATGTTTAGGTCTGCCACGTTCATTTCCAGCTTCTCCGCATCCGTCGTGATAAGTTCCACGTAGTGCCGACTTGTGGCGGAAACAACCAGCATCGGGTCAAGCACCGTCATGCCGCACTCAATCTTTTCTTCGCACCACACCGACGCGGATTCGCGGATTTCCTTCTCCGTCAGCAGACGATTTCGGGGATGCCACCTGCGCATAGCGATAGCATACGCATCCTTCACGGTTGCCATCTCCGGGCTGCTCCACCTGCACACATTGCAGTTAAACCAAAATACCGGGAAATCCGCATAGCCGTATGCGTCTAAGTTGTCTGCAAGTTCCATCCGTTCGCCGCATCCGGGACAGCGCGGCATGGGCAAATTCTTCGGCAATTTATTTCGCACGTTTCCCACGTTTTGTGTACTCCTTTTTTCTTCCCTGCTCTATCTTTTTTCGTAGGCGGTTTTCTTCCTTGTACGGCTTGTAGCACTTAAATTTCTTGTCAAATACGTTTTGCCGCATCCCGTAAATGATTTCATCCGCTTCAATGTCGGACTGTATCAGCCGCGCAAAAAGTGTCGTGTGGATAAAATCTTCCGTTTCGCGCAGTTCTCTGCGGCTGTTGTCGTCGTTCGGATGTTCCATCAGCTTTCGCGCATCGTGTACATAATCCGCCGTCAGCGCGCCCACAATGGCGTTGACAAGCATTTCCGCGCCTGCTGCGTTGATGATGGGTTTTACCGGGCGGTCGTTCCGTTCCCTGCTCATCATGTATGCCAATGGGGTTGGCGTGTACGGTCGCTGTATCAGCCCCCCCAGTTCGCCGATGCGCCTGTTCAGCTCCGCGTTGTCCATCATCCGTCATCCCCCCACGCGGATTTCTGCATATCCTCCACCGACGGCATATGCGCCCAGCAGCGCCATGTTTCGCCGTAGTCATAGTCTCTGTACCATACGCGACCGCCGTCGAAATACACGCGGTGACTGTCCCGTTCCAACCGCGTCACCTTCCGAACGTGAACATCCAGTTCATCTTCCCCGACGTTTTCTTCGAGCCATACGCAGCGTTCCGCGCTGTTCACGACCTCTTCAAAGGTCATCAGCCGATTTCCGGCGACCTTCTGCGCTTCCAGCAGATAATCATCTCCGCGCTGGCTGTACACCGTTTCTTTGTTCCGGGCAGTAGTCTGTTTCCGTTCGCTCAGCAAGTCCCGAACCGCTTGCAGCAGATTGCCGATGCACCCCGTACAAAGAAGCTGCATCCCGGCGTTGAAGGGTTTCAGCGGGCATTTGTCACACTCGCCGTCAAAGCGCTTGCCATCCGCGCAGTATGCCACCGCGTCGAGAATCTGCTGATATGTTGCCTTCGGTTTCTCCATGCTCCTCACTCCTTATTGACGTACAGGCAAGCCACGCAGACGAGAAGCGCCAGCAAGCCCAGCATTGCAAGTATCATCATGCCTTGTCCCCTCCATCAGGTCGGTAAACGAGATTTGTCCCTTCGGCGGTTTTTCGCCCTCGCGCGCGTTTCCCTGCCGGAACGGGTGCAGCGCGCATTCCTTGATGCCGCATTCCTGCACCGCCGTCCGGCTTCCGCCGCTGCAATCCATACAGTGCTTGTGGATGGCGGAAAGCAGCTCTTGTGGTGTTGGCTTTGCGCTCATTTCTTTTTCCTCTTGTTCTTCGGAATCGAATCTCCGAGAAAAATATCTTCCAGCCGCCGCATTTCGTCTATCAGGCGCTTTCCTTCCAGCAGCACTTTTTCCGGTATCTGCGAAAAATCACAGCCCTGATACGGCTCGAACAGCGCTTTCCACTTTTTCAGCACTTCGGCGTGTTTCGCCGTTGCCTCCCGTTCCCTTTGCAGTTGCTTTGTAAAGCGCTTGTTCGCAACGTCACACAGCGCATAGTTCACGGTGCTTGCCGTGCAGCACTCATGCAGGAGATAAATCAACTCGTCTTTCGTCAGGTCTTTCAGCGTGCGGATGCCCACATCCGGGTGGGCTTGCAGCTCACTGTCAAGCTCCCACAGTCTCATTTCTTCTTGGTTCCCTTCTCCACCCGTTCCACGCGCTCGAACGGCTCATCAAACTTGATTTGCAGCCCTGTTTTTTCAAGCACTTCGTCCGTCAGCTCGACGTGGTTCAGCGCCCACACAATGCGCTGGTCAACGGCACTGACCGCCCGATAGCAGCGTTCCGCGCCGAAACCGAACTCGTCATGCAGGGCAAGGCACACCGCCGCATAGCAGCATTTTGTGATGTTCAGCCCCGCTTCATGGATGCCGTCGCGCAGCCCCTTCTCGTAGGATTCTTCAAGGTCTTTTTCTGTGATGCCGTGGTGTTCGATGATTTTCCGCGCCTGTTCGTACTTTTCCATTTCGCGCTGGAAACCATCGGTGTCGAGGTTCAGAAGGGCATTGAATTTGCCGTTCTTCATGGCTTCAAGCTGCGCTTCGGCGCGCTTGATTTTTTCGGCAATCGCAGTATCCGTGTTGTCAGGCTGCATCTGCGTCGGGGCTTTTGCAGCGGGTTTTTGCCGCATTTGACGGCGGCGTTCGGCTCGGTTCATCATGGTGTTGGCACTCTCCTCTTTGCTTTGTTGTGTTGCAGGGGGTTCGCTCCTGCGGGAGCGACCAAAGGGCTTTGCGGTCGCCCTTTGGAAACCTTCGCAGTCGCCGCTTCCTGCGTTTTCGCCTTAGAAGGGCAGTTCGTCCGTTTCGACTGCCGTGAAGCCGCTGTCCTGCGGCGGCGCGTAGGCAGGAGCAGAAGCAGGAGCAGGAGCGGCGGCAGGGCTTCCGTCTTCACTGCGCGCGGATAGGTACTCAATTTCGTCCGCGTGCTGAATCTCCATCTTGCAGCGCGCCTGACCGTCTTAGGTCGTGTAGGCGCGGCACGTTACCGCTCCGACGACGGCGACTTTCTTGCCCTTCGTCAGGTACTTCATCGCGTTCTCCGCTTGCCTGTCCAAGCAAGCCACCCGGAAGAAGTCGGCTGCATTCTCGCCCCGCACCTTGCGGTTGACCGCAACGGTAAAGTTGCATACCGTCTTGCTCCCGTTCTGCGTGTTCACAACCTTGCTTTCCGGGTTGCCAGTCAGGTTTCCGATAATCGTCAGTTTGTTCATTCGTTTTCCCCTCCGTTCGGAATCAGCCCTTGCAGTACGTCGCCGCCGCTGGTCAGGTTTCCGCGTTGAATCGCGCTGTCCAGTACGTTTTGCAGCGTCAGTCCGCTTTCCTCATCGTCCGCCAGATTCCACGTCTTGGACAAGATGCTTTTTGCCGCCGCGCGTTTCGCCGCCATTTCCGGCGTACTCTTTCCGCCGCCGCCCATCATCTTGTCCACTTCTTCGGCATTGCGGATGTCGTAGAGGATGCGTTCGGCTTCCCTGTGCAGCTTCGCCGCCTGCTGCCGGATTTCCGCCACCGTCGGCAGCCACTTGCACTTGGAGAGGAGCTGCATGAATGCCATCATCACAACGTCGGTCGGAATGTCCTGCAAAGCGAATGTCCAGCTTTGCACCAGAAGCACCTTTTCTTGGTTGCTCATCGTCTTAAAGGCATAGGAGTAATTCGCTTTCGCCAGTGCAAGCAGCTTGTTCACCTCTGCCGCTTTCATCTGCTGACCACCCCATCTTCCCACGGGAACGTAATCAGCCCTGCCGTCTCTCCGTAGTCGGCAGAGAGGTCAACCAGTCCGCCGCAGTCAGAAGAGAATCCTCCGGCGAATGCGCCGCGCGCGTTCTCTTCTCCCTTTGCCTTTATCTCTTCTTTTTCTTTTTCTTTTGTTTTGGTTTTTATAATACTGTTAGAAGAAACTTTGTTATCGCATACACTACCGGGAACAAATTTGCCGCTGGTACTGTCGTGTTCGCTGACATGTTCGCCTACACTATCACCTACACAACCACCTACACCACCACTTGCACCATCGGCGGCATTTTTGTTCCCGGTCGTGTCCTGCCTGCATCCGATAATAGGGATGATTTTATAACCAACGACGGTTAGGTAGTTGATTTTGTAGAGGGGGTCGGAGCGCTTTCCGTCGCCCTTCACAAAGTCCAGCAGCCCGATTTGTTTCAGCCTGTTCCGGCTGTTGCGGATGGCGCGTTCTTCCAGCCCTGCCCAATCCTCCAATTCGTTGTTGCTCACTTGGAAAAAGTCCTCGACCCACTCCCTGTTTGCGGCGCTCATTGCCATGCGATTTGCGCAATGGAGCAACCCCAGCCACAAAATCCTGTCGTAGGGTGTCAGTCTGTTTCGGCGGGCGAACTCAAAAAAGAGGTTGATTTGCTGGATGTAATTGACCTGCATGGTGTTGGCTTCTCCTTTATATCACTATTCCGGAAATAGTATCACTTGCCGGAGCTGCCGAACCCGTTTTCGCCGCGCTTCACCGTGTAGTCGAAATTGCTGTGATTGAACAGCTTCACCACGATTTCGCCGCAGTATCCCTCGTCAATCAGCCCCGTGCTGGTGATGCCGTGCTTGACGTTCAAGCCGCTTTTGCTCACCAGCAGTCCGCAGCAACCCTTCGGCAGCTCAATGTGAACGCCCGTGTAAAAGTTCGCGCTGGACAGGTTCGGAATGAACCCATCCTCCCGCGCGTACAGGTCAAGCCCTGCGTCCGTTTCATGGGCGCGGGTCGGCGCAATCGCCCCTTTGTCCAGTTTGATTCTCATGCGTTCTCCTTTTTTTCGTACAGGAAGTTGTATACCGCGCTGACGCGGTTGATGATGTGCGCCGGAATCCGATGCCGCACCATCAGCACGCGCAGTCCGTCAAGCATTTTCAGCACGTTCCCGCGCCCCTTTCGCCACGTCCCGCACCGTCAGCAGGTCGTTCCACATGGCAATCTGCTGCATGGCGACATTGTATTCGTGCTTCGGAATTTCGCGGATGTTCGCGATACCGTACCGCGCCATCACCGCTTTGCGGATGTACCCCGCCAGCTTCGCCGTTGCTTTGCCGTCCTCCACCCCGCGTTTGTCCAGCAGTTCCCGCGCCCGCGCCCGGATAGCGTCGTTCAGGTACTTCACCTGTTTGCTGTTCACGGGCGTTTGCAGCCGGATTTGCTTTTCCAGCGCTTCCAAGCGGTCGTTCTGGATGCTCTGCGCGGCGGAAAGCTGTTCCAGCGCTGCCGTGCTGTTTTTGAGCATTTCGCCGATAGGTTCAAGCACCGGGCGCAGAATTTCTGTGATGATGCTGTTCAGCGCGCCGTAGGTAATCGGCTGATTCTGTTTTTCCACCGTCAGTTGGGTCTGCGCGCTCTGTTCAAGTCCGTTACTCATGGTATATCACTGTCCCTTCAAGCGCATTGCGGCTGTCCTTCGTCCACTTCTCCACCGTTTCCAGCAGTTCGCTGTACTCCTGCTTCTCGTTCTGCGTCATGCCAGCGAACGTCATGCGCATCTGCGGCATCCGCGCCACCGTCCCGATAAACGTCCGCACCGCGCTTGCGAATGCGTCCGCCGTCAGATGGTTCGCCGGAACGCGCTCCGCGTCCCCCTTCGCAATCGCGCTTTGGGCATTGAGAAGCTCCTGCTGCGCCCGGTTCAAGTCCTCCTGCTGTTCCGCCAATAGGTCGTTCGCTTCCTGCACTTCGCGCTGCAAGTCCGCGTTCACTTTCGTCAGCCGCTTCTGCTCTTCCAGCGATTCCGTGCCGATGGCGGACAGCCGTGCGACCTCTTCTTTTTGCTGGGCAATGGTTTCCCTGCTCGCTTGCAGTTCGCTTTGCAGCTCCGGGGGAATCTGCGGCGGCTTGTTCTCCGCTTCCGCCGCGCGCTTCTCCGCGGCAATGCGTGCGCTCCGCTCTTTGTCGATTTCCGCCTGTGCTTCCTCACGCGCTTTCTTTACGGCTTCCTGCACTTCGCGGGTTGTCATCGCGGAAACGTCATGTTCCTGCATGAACTGTTCCTCCGCCCCAATCGGCAGCGGCAGCAGCTTGAACGTTTTCGCCTGTCCCAGCCCTTCAAACTGCGGCTTCCCCCCGAACCGCTTGTAGGCGGCAATCATGTCCTGCGCCGTGCGCACAGAAACATCCGCGTTGTCGGAAAGCCACGCTTCCCATTCTCCGTGCGGCACAAGTTCCTTCGCTTCAAGGAACACTTTTGCAAGCTGCCACATATTGACGTTAATCGACAATCGCAGGGCGCGGGCTTGCGCCGCCAGTCCGTCGATGACGGAAAGGCTCTGTTGCTTGGTGTTGGCTAATGTGTCCATGTTTTGCTCCTTTGTTTTGAGATTTTGCGTCTGCGAATGTGCTGTTTTGTCGCAGAGGGTTTCGCTCCTGCGGGAGCGACCAAAGGGCTTTGCGGTCGCCCTTTGGAAACCTTCGCTACTCTGCGTTTTTCCGCAGTGTCTTGTAATCTTCGGGCGGTTTCGGCGGCGGCATCCACGCGGGGTACTCCCTCGCGCTTGCGTTTGCCACGACGTGCCAGCCCCTCATGCGGATGTCACCGTACTTGTCCAGTACGATGATGCACCGCTGCACGTCCGCGTCCCATTCCGTCGGCTGACGCTTTCTTGTGTCAATCCAGCGGTTCGGAATTTCTTGCCAGTATGCGTTATATCGGCATTCGCGGGCGTGGAAGCTGTCTGTCACCATCACCCCTTGGAAAGTGTGCCACACGAGGATAGCCCGTGCATCCAGCTTCCGTTTTGTCGTCGGGCAGGAGAACATCTCCCGCCAGCCGTTACCGCCCATTGTCCGCCCCTTCCTCCGGGTCGATGGAAATGCCGCGCCGTTCCAGTCGCTGACGGAAAACCGCTTTCGTGATTTCCGAGCAGTGTGCCATTGCGTCATTCCATGTTGGAAAACGCTTGTGCTGCTTGTAAAACTGGTTTTGGTAGTACAAGCTGTCCCGGTCGTGCGGGTCTTGTGCATCGTGCAGGGATGCACAGACCGCGCACGCGCCCGGTCGGGGCGCTGTCACCCGTATTTCTTCTAAGTCTTCTTCATTTCGCACTGCGTCCTCCTTCCTATGGTGTTGGCTTTTGTTGCTCTGCCACGCGAGGGCAGCCGGATTTGAACCAGCATCTCACGGCGGGAGAAAAAGGAAAAAACCGCCGTATGGCGTGAACCAGTTAGCCCATGCCCTCAAAAAGTCGCCGCGGGGCGGGCTTGCACCGCCGAAACGCAATAGGGTGCGTCTCCGGCTTGTCGCCGCAGCATATAGCCGGACTTTCCCGGCTGTCAGTAGGTTTGTTTCCCTTCGTCGCTGTCCTCGTGCTTCTCTTCCTCCGAGAAAAATTTCACGCGGATTACCAGTTCGTCATCGTACTTTGTGATGCGCTTAATCTCCGCATTCAGCGTGTTCTCGTTCGCCATCCACGAAAGCGTCTCTACCGTGCTGGTCATGCGCAGCATCGGCTTATACTCTCCCTGCTCCGCCTCAATCGTCACATCCGTGTTGCCGATGAACAGCGAAAGGAAATCTTTCAGCTTCATTTCTCACACCTCCAAAATCTCAATGCCATATAGTGCTTGCATCTGCTTCTTTTTGTTGATGTACACCCGGTTCTGCTTCGTCGCCGCGCTTTTCGCGTCGTAGACCCCCTCAATGAAGAAGTCGTGGCGGATGGCGACGAAATCCGCAATGTACGCAATCCCGCCCGGCAAGTCGAATTTGACTTGCCGGATGACCGCCCGCAGTTCCCCAGCCTTGACACGCATCAGCAGTTGTTGATACACCGCCGCCTCGTGCTTGCTGTCGAACTTCATCCCGTCCACCTCTACCCGCTGATTGCCGTACTTGCTCTTCCTCGGCTTGCCCTCCTGCGGCGGAACAGGCGCGGCGCTTTTGACCGCCGCCGTCCGCCGCAGGAATGCCGCGTACTCTTCCTCACTCATGTGCAGTGCCATTGCGTTCCTCCCGCATCTTCACGCCCTTACTGAACACAATGGAAAGCGGCGCTTCTTCCCGCTTGATGTACCCGCAGTATTCCAGCAGTGCCGCCTTGCTGATTTTCAAGCGGTTGCCGACGAACATATGCGGAATGTTGAGTGTCCCTTGCTTTGCCGCGATGTTGAGAGAATAGCGGTCGCATCCAAGCACCGCCGCCGCTTCTTTCGTCCCGACGTGAACGCCGGGAAGCGCCGCCAGTTCTTCAACCGTCATCGTCGCCATGTCCTGCACCGCCCTTTCTATTACTTAGAAGCAATCGGCTTGTTGCCCGCAAGGGTAAGCCCTTGCAGAATCCCTTGCAGCAGTCCGCAAATGTAGGCTTTCTGTTCTTCCGGCAGGACTTGGGTCTCCGCCGACAAGGTTTCCGCCGTCTTTTCGATGTCGCGCCGTTCCTGCTCGGTTCGTGCATTGCTCTTTGCCATCCGGTTCGCCTCCTTTTCTATCTCTTCGTAATATATTATAGTGCTTCGCAATAGCTTTGTCAATAGGTTTTTCAAAAAAATATATTGCATTGCACTATCTTTTGTGCTATAATGATTTCTGGAAGGAGGTGATAAGATGAAAGAACGTCTAAAAGAGCTTCGGGCAGCACTTGGAGTAGGGCAGATTGAGTTCAGCAAGCGTATCAACGTTGCGCAATCCACCTACGCCCAGTTTGAGACAGGTCGCCGAGAACCCCGCGACATTCACATTTCGCAAATTTGCACAACCTTCAATGTTAATGAACATTGGCTTCGCACTGGTGAAGGTGAAATGTTTCTCGCTGGAAATTCTGAACTCATCGACGGACTTGTAGAAAAGTACGACTTGGGCGAATACGGGCGAAAGATGCTGGAAACGTTCGTCACCCTGCCGAAAGCAGAGCGCGACTACTTCTCCACTTTCGTTCACGACTTTGTGGAAGCGTACAAACTCGACAACGCGGCGGATGAAGAAGCCGACCTTGACCGGGAAATCAAATCGACAAAAAAAGACCACCAACACCAAAATGAAACCCGCGCATGAGCGCGGGCTTCATTTCATTTTTCAGGGGGAACGATGACGATTTTGATAATTCCCGGTCGGGTGCAGTTCTTGAAAAAGTTGCATTTGCGACGTAAATATGCTATAATACTTTCTGGAAGGAGGTGAAGGCTGAAACAATGACCGTGAACGAAAGAGTTAAGGCTGTCCGAAAGGCTTTGAATATGAAGCAGGAAGATTTCGGAAAGAAACTGACTGTTGCCCGACCGTATATGTCTCAAATTGAGAACGGCGAACGAGATGTAACAGAGAAGATTCTGAAACTGGTTTGTTTGCAATTCAACGTCTCGGAACACTGGTTGCGGACTGGTGAAGGGGATATGTTTGTTACGACATCCGATTCCATGATGGAAAATTTCTGTACCAAATATAACCTTGACAGTATTTCTCGCAGCATTCTGGAAATCTTCATCGAACTGCCGCCGGAGTACCGCCATGCGATTCTTGATGCGGCGAAAAAACTTGTCCAGCGAACAAGCAGCAAAGAAGAGCTGGACATCGACGCAGACATCAAGGCGACCAAATCAGATGCAGACCACCAACAGCAAAATGAAACCCGCGCATGAGCGCGGGCTTTCTTTTACTGTTCGTCTTTCTGGACAAGCACGATTTTGATGATTCCCGGTCGGGTGCAGGCGGTATTGATGTAAATCACGTTCGGCTCTTCATGGTATACAAATGCTTCAATGTCTGGTCTGCTCTTGACGCACACGAAAATAGGCTGCCGCATGGTGTCCCTCCTATTATCTTGTCGGTATCATCATGCGCATGTATCTCAATTTTAGCCGCTCCACACAAAATTTTCAACCCGATTCCTACATTATATTGCTTTGGCTGTGTTTTTCATAATAGCAGCCCTTGAAAACCGCCAATTTTCGGGGTATAATGAAGCTATCCAAAATACCGAAAGGAGTAACCCAACCATGAAAAGGTACTTGTCCATCGTCCTCGCCCTTGTCCTCGCCCTGTCCTGCTCCCTGCTCCCGTCCGCCAGCGCAGCGAAAACAACGAAAGCAACTGAATGCCGTTCGCTGGTGGCGTTTGAGGAAGCGTATACCAATCTGCTCACACTGACAAAAATGTTTGATAAAGACCTGATGACGCTTCGCGAATACGCCGAACAGCCGCCTACAAAATCGGGAAACGACCTCGTTTTCAAGAGCAGCGCAGGCGTTGTCGTCGTAGACCCGGAAACCTTCAAGGTGAAGCAGGTGTCCATCCTGTTTATGTCCTCCATCAACTCATACAATGACAATCAGGATTGCTTAGACAGCGGTATGATGGCGGTTGCCGCGCTCGAAACGGACACTACTACATCTGTGTCAGACGCAATCGGTATAGGGATGGACTTGTTCGGCAAGATTACCGACAAGGTTTCGGAAAAAATGCACGATGCCATGAAAACCAGAGACGACGTGTACCTTTGCTCTTACAACTACGACTATTATATGTCGTACAGCAAAGTCACCTCGACGACGTTTTACGTCTATGTGATTGCGAAAGCCCGCAAATAAAAAAAGCGCCCTTCCTTTCAGGGGAAGAGCGCTGCAACACCGCCAACACCACTTGTCGATTGCTGCGTCTATTATTATAGCGCGGCGCACAGAAAAAGTCAAGGAGATTGCGCTATGAAAATTATGAAGTGTCCGCGCTGTGGCATGGATATTCCTGAAGATGCAATGCTGTGCTGCTATTGTGGGCGTGTGTTCCGCAAAAAAGCCCCATCGCGTGTTCATCAGCGCCCGAACGGGACGGGGACAGCTTATAAGCGCGGGAATCTCTGGACAGCAGAAGTAACGCTCGGCTATGTGGTTGGCGAGGACGGGAAGCGTCATCGTCGCCACGCCCGCAAGGGCGGCTTCAAGACAAAAACCGAAGCCCTTGCCTATTGCGACACGCTGCTGAACATGAAATTGCCGCAAAAGAAAACCGCGCCAACACTTGCCGTGTATTGGGAAACGTACAGCGGCGGCGAAATGGAAAGCCTGTCGAAGGACAAGCGTGTTGCCTACAAAATCGCATGGAAGAAGATGCAGTCTCTTGCTTTGCGCCCAATTGATACGCTGACCGTTTCCGACCTGCGTCGTGTCGTTTCGGAAAACACGTCAACGTATTATCCAGCGCATGACATGAAGGTCCTTTTTTCTCACCTGTTCAAACTTGGCGCGGCTGATGGCTGGTGTTCAAAAGATTTGCCGTCTTTTATCATCATGCCTGATAAAAACGAAAAAGAGCGTGAACCTTTCACGGAGGACGAGCAGAAAGCGCTGTGGCAAACCTACGAATCCGGCTGCCGTTATGCTGCCATACCGCTCATCATGATTTACACAGGCATGATGCCAGGAGAATTGCGTCAACTTACCACCGACAAAATTGATTATGAGAATCGCCGCATCATCGGCGCTGGCCTGAAAACGGATGTACGCCGAGCATCAGCCGTCTACTTGCCAACCGACATCCTTCCCGTCTTGCAGGATGCGTCGCAAGGCGATAGCGGCTGCATCTGGAAGTGCAGCGAAGATAATTTTTACAAGCGCTACTATGAAGCCCTCGCCGTTGCCGGAGTTCGTCGCCTGACCCCCTACTCCTGCCGCCACACCACCGCAACCGCCCTTGCCATTTCGGAGAACGTCGCGCCCGAAACCGTCCGCAAAATCATGCGCTGGTCAACGACCGCCATGCTTTCACGCTACGCCCATCCCAGCGATTCCGATGCCATTGCCGCCGTCGATACACTCAAGCGAAAGGGCGGAAGTGTGGGGGTAATAGCGGGGGTAATAGACGAGAACAAGCAAGGATAAACACCCATAATCATACTTTTCCACTGCCGCCATCAATCCAACCCGAAACACGAAAAACCCCGGAAACGCAACGTTTCCGGGGTTTTTGGCGGAGAAGCCGGGATTTGAACCCGGGCTGCGATTACTCACACTACTCCCTTAGCAGGGGAGCCCCTTCGGCCACTTGGGTACTTCTCCATGTCAAGCTCGTATGCAGTTAAGAAAACTGGCGGAGAGAGAGGGATTCGAACCCCCGGTACCTTTCGGTATCACTGGTTTTCAAGACCAGCGCCATCAACCGCTCGGCCATCTCTCCATAATGGAACCAGCTTTATTAGCATACCACGTTTCCACCGCTTTGTCAAGAGGAAATTTACTTTTTTTCGGGGAAAGTGTGCGGCGCGCGGCATTACGGCAGCTGTGCGCCGTCCAGGAGCGCCAGAATCGCGTCGCGAACGACAGCGCTCATGGTCGGAAAAGCGGCTGCGCATTCATGCGCCGTTTCCTCGGTCGGCAGGCTCACCATCAGCGTAATGGTCGGCTGCGTCGGGTTGTCGCAGGCGGTCGTCAGCCACTCCGAGTCGCTCACCTGCAGCACGCTGCACCCGTCCGGCAGCTTCTTTTCCGGCGTGTGGCCGCTGCCCAAAGTGGACAGCAGGAGCAGATAGACCTGATTCATGCACTGCTGCCAGCGCTGCTGAAGGCAGTTGATGCGTTTGCCCGTCGGCAGGGCGAAAGTGATGTCCAGCAGGACGTTCCGGCGGTCGACGATGCGCAGGTGCAACCCCTTTTCGCCGTTCGGGAGATCGAAAATCTCCACCGCCGCCATCTGTTCCGCCGCGAACCGCTCGCGCCACTGCGCCGCGCCGCTGTCAATCAGCCCGCGACGGCTGACCGGAATGTGCATCTCGAAGCTGTTGAGCAGGTAGCGTCCCGCGTCGGTCAGTTCGAGCGTCCCGCCGGATGTGTCGCCCTGACGGCGCAGTTTGCCCTCGCTCTCCAAATCCGCAATCGTCAGCTGGAGGGTGATGTAGTTCATCAAGTCGGTGTCGGTCATGACAATCAGCAGCTGCTGGTCGGTCATTGCGCCGACGGTTTTGAGGGCATAGAGGATGAGCAGCCGGTTCTCGGCATCGGGGATAATTTTGCGCTGCACGCGGGTTCGTCCTCCTTCCCTTGCGGATTTTTTTCTACCATAATAATATTGCGCTTTTGACGCAGAGGGTTTCGCGTCTGCGGACGCGAGGAGGGGCCTTCCGTGCTCCCCCTCCACCCCTTCGGGCGCCGTCACGCTTGAGGTACATCTCGCTTTTTATTCTGCGAATTTACGAAAACACCCCCTCCGCCAGAGGCTGAGGGGATGCGCTTGTCGGCAGAAAGTCCGCGCCGGCGGCACTTGCCCCATTGCAGACCTTTCCGCAGCTGATTGTCCTGAATGACCCCTGACGCTTACGCGAGGAAGGGCTTGATCTCGGCCAGCAGGTCGTCGCAATCGTCGGAGTAAATCTCCATCGTCACAGGCTTGCTCCAGTCGAGGGAGAAGATGCCCAGAATGGACTTAGCATCCACAACGTGACGGCCGCTGCGCAGATCCATGTCATACGGATACGCGCCAACGATCTGGACGAACTTGGCACCATCGGTCATCAGGTTCAGCTTGATGTTCACGGACTTCATAGGTGAACCACCTCCTTCTTTTTGTCCGAATATAAGTATACTATTTCCCTGCCAAAAATGCAAGGGGGGACGGATTTTTTTCCTGCCTTTCGGGTGATTTTCGCCATTTTGCAACGGAAAGCGGCTGATTTTTGTCCTTTTCTCATGCAATTTTGCCTGTTTTGTCCATGGTGATACTCCTTCGGCGGATGATTTCGCGCATCCGCAGAAAAACCGAACTTTTTTTATTTTGCCCTCTTCCATCATTCGTAGATTTGTGCTATAATACGATTCAGGCATCGCCGGATTTTTTATTTTGCCTGATTTGCTCCGGTGTGCCCGAAAAAACCGTACCATTTCCATACGATTCCCGGATGATTCAGGTGCATCGGGATTCGCATTCGACCACCGATAAAGGAGCGATACCCCCGTGGACAAAATCCGCCGCAACGAGCGCATGAGCGCTATGATGAAGATTCTTGCCGCCAAGCCGAACCGTATCTTCACGCTTTCCTATTTTTGCGACCTCTTCGGGTCTGCCAAATCGACCATGAGCGAGGATATTGATATTCTGCGCGACGTTGTGGCGCACTTTGGGCTGGGCGAGCTGGAAACGGTCACGGGCGCGGCGGGCGGCGTTCGCTACCGCACGAAGGTTCGCCGTCCCGAAGCGCGCAAGTTCATCGGCGACCTCTGCCAGCAGCTGAGCGAAGAAGGGCGTGTTCTGCCCGGCGGCTTCCTCTATTACAGCGACATTCTCTCCACGCCCGAAATCGTCACCCGCATGGGCGAAATCATGGCGACGGAATACTATGCCGCCGCGCCGGATTTTGTGCTGACGATGGAGACGAAGGGCATCCCCGTCGCCTTCGCCACCGCGAACGCGCTGGGCGTGCCGCTGGTGATTGCGCGCCGTTCCTCCAAGGTCTACGAAGGCAGCGCGGTCAACATCAACTACGTTTCCGGGTCGTCCGGCCATATCGAGACGATGAGCCTTTCGCGCCGCGCGGTGCAGGAGGGGCAGAAGTGCCTGATTGTGGACGACTTTCTCAAAGGCGGCGGCACGGCGAAGGGCATGGTCGACCTGATGCGCGAGTTCAATGTCGATGTCGTCGGCATGACGTTCGTGATGTCCACCGCAAAACCCGTGAAGAAGCGCGTGATGGGCGAAAAGTCGCTGATGGTGATGGACATTGACCAAGAGCACGAAACCGTGCTGGTGAAGCCCGCCTTCTGGCTCAACGGCGACGCTTGACGGTTTGTAAACTTTCTGCAACTTTTTGATGTTTCGGCAGGATTTTCCCCTATTCTGGCGAATTTTCTTGAGGAAGTTCTGATGAAATGCGTTGACCAGTTGGTTGCCGAATAAGTCAGAAATTTCCTGACGTGAAACGTGCAGCGAATCGCTCCGCCCATTCGTTTATTGTGCGAAACAATTCCTCTGCATCATGAAAGCGAGGTTTTCCCCATGTCCAACCTTGAACCCGAACAGGTCAAACAGGCGGAATCCGCCCCCTCCTCCCCTGAAAACGCGCCGGAATCTCCCGAAAAGAAGGAAGAATCCGCCCTGTACTACACCAAATGGCAGCAGCGCATGATGAAAAAGGGCTACGTCGTCACCCCGAAGGTGAAAAAGCCCGCAAAGCAGAACGCCATTGAGTGGATTGCGACACTTGTCGGCGCACTGCTGCTCGTCCTCCTGCTGAAAGCGTTCGTGGGTTCGCCCGTGGTGGTGGACGGCAACAGCATGTATCCGACGCTGCACAACGGCGAAATCATGATGATGAGCAAGCTGCATTACGGCACGTCGTACTTCTTCAATCAGCCGATTGTGCTGGGCGGCGAGCCGGAGCGCTTCGATGTCGTGGTGTGCCGCTATCCTGACCGCGGCAGCACGAATTTTGTCAAGCGCGTGGTGGGTCTGCCGGGCGATACGGTTCAAATTTCCGGCGGCTACCTGTACGTCAACGGCGTGAAGTACACCGAGAAGTTCCTGTCCGCGCGGATGTACAGCGACTACGGCCCGTACATCGTGCCGGAAGGACATTATTTCCTGATGGGCGACAACCGCAACAATTCCAACGACAGCCGCTCGTCGCACGTCGGCGCTGTGCCGCGGAACATGATTCTGGGCAAGGTGGAAGCCGTGCTGTGGCATCAGATTCCGTCTACGCTGGATGACTGGGGTCTGGCGAACGACTAACTTGTAGATTCTTGCATTTTCTTGCCGGAGGTTCGGACGGGTTGTCCGGCTTCCGGCTTTTGTTATCTAAGGGGGAATTTTTTATGGCAAAAATCGACTGGGGCGAAAAGCTGGAGCTGAAAATCAGGATGCTGCCCGAAAGCCCCGGCTGCTACCTGATGAAGGACAAAGACGGCACGATTATCTACGTCGGCAAGGCGGTCAACCTCAAAAACCGCGTCCGCTCCTACTTCCGCGACACGGAGCACACGCCAAAAGTCGCCGCCATGATTTCCCACATCGACGACTTCGATATTCTCCTGTGCGACAGCAACCTCGAAGCGCTGTGCCTCGAATGCAACCTCATCAAGCTGCACAAACCGTACTATAACATCCTTCTCAAGGACGATAAGCATTATCCGTACCTGCGCGTCAACCTGAAAGAGCCGTTCCCGCGCCTGACCCTCGCCCGGCGGATGGAGAAGGACGGCGCGAAGTACTTCGGCCCATACATCGGCGCGACGGCGGTTCGGCAGGTCATCGACGCGGTTCGCGGCGTGTTCCCCCTGCGGACGTGCCGGAAGGAGCTGCCGCTGAAAACACCCTGCCGCCCGTGCGTCAACTACGAAATCGGCAAATGCCTCGCCCCGTGCGCCGGAAAATGCACCGAAGAGCAGTACTGGGACATGATGGACGGCGTGCTGGCGTTCCTCGGCGGCGACTACAAGCAGGTACTGGACGTGCTGAACCGCGAAATGATGGACTACGCGGCAAAGATGCAGTACGAGCGCGCCGCCGTCATCCGCGACAAAATCCGTGACGTGCAGGGGCTGATGGAACGGCAAATCGCCATCCAGACTGACCGGAGCGAGCAGGACATCCTCGCCATCGCGCAGGACGGTCTGGACGCCATGATTCAGCTGGTCTACGTCCGCGGCGGCCGCATGGTCGGCGGCGACCACTTTTCCCTCCCCCGCGAGGGCAGCGAACCCGCCGGAGACGTGCTGGCAGAGTTCCTGACGCAGTATTATCAGGAGGGCAACCTGATTCCGCGCAACATTCTCGTGCAGGAGCTGCCCGACGGCGCGCAAGCCCAATTAGAGCAATGGCTGCGGCAGCAGAAGGGTGCGGCGGTGACGCTGGTCACGCCCCGGCGCGGCGAGAAGCACGATTTGGTGCTGCTGGCGGCGAAAAACGCCCATGACGCGCTGGAGAAGCGGAACGC
>ULYR01030908.1_pt1 | contig 30370 bp, 27 predicted proteins | sample 1962341 | NCBI WGS metagenome assembly ULYR01 (sample SAMEA4835868, study PRJEB28245) | human gut metagenome | biome: gut microbiome; material: fecal sample | place: Denmark | collected 2008 | reverse complement strand
CGGCTTCCTCCGCGACCTTCATCAGACCGCTCCAGAGAGCCATGGCTCCGCACAGCGTCAGCGCCAGCGTGACCGCACCGGAGGCGCTCTCCAGCACCGCCGCTGAGACCTCCGGCAGCCGTCCGGTGAATATCCCGCAGACTATCGCTGCGGCGGGCAGTATCATCAGAATATATTTCATATCTTACCAGCTCCTTGTGTAATATGGGTTTTGTATCATCGGATTTAAAATAATTTTCCAAATTTCCATACTGGATTCTATATCACTAATTTATTTCCAGTTGACTATGTGATATTGTAAAAGTTGAAATTCTGCATAACAAACGTATTTGTGATGATATACACCATTTGATATATTACTAAACTGACACTTTTGTAAATCAAAATATGTAGTAAAACGGACAAAAAATGACAAAATTATGCATTTTTCAAATTGACATCTCAAACAAAACATGGTATAATGTGCAAGAAATCAGCAATATGCTGGAAAAAACGGTGAATAAGGACAAAAATTCCTGCCTGCGCATACCAGAATTTGGCGCGGCAGACAATTTCAGGAGGAAAAAATCATGGTAAAGTCTACAGGTATCGTAAGAAAAGTCGATGAGCTGGGAAGAATCGTAATTCCGATAGAGCTGAGAAGAACTCTCGACATCGGCATCAAGGACAGCCTTGAGATCTACGTTGAGGACGATCAGATCATTCTCAAGAAGTACATGCCGGCATGCGCTTTCTGCTCCAATGCAAGCGGCATCACAGTATTCAAGGGCAAGAACATCTGCTCCGAGTGCCTCTCAGAGCTCAACAAACTCAACTAATCTACATAATCACAGCCTTAAAGCCTCGGCGCAATAGTGCCGGGGTTTTTCATTTACATGGATATGCCGCCGGCCGGGGCAATATTCCGGAAAAAATCGCGTAAAACACTTGTAATTCCTGCCGGAATATGCTATACTAATATTGTATGTGTTTCAAACAACTAAACTAAAAGGAGAATAGAATTGATAACAGTATCTGATGTAAGCGTCAGCTTCGGCGGACAGCTTCTTTTCAAGGACGTAGACCTGAAATTCACCGCCGGCAACTGCTACGGCGTGATCGGCGCAAACGGAGCCGGAAAATCCACATTCCTGAAGGTCCTCTGCGGTGACCTCGAGCCTACAAAGGGCAGCGTATCAAAGCCCGCGGAGCTACGCATGTCGGTGCTGCGCCAGGATCACTACGCGTTCGACGACTACACCGTGCAGGACACCGTTATCCTCGGCAACAAGCGCCTGTACGACATCATGCAGGAGAAGGATGCGCTCTACGCCAAGGAGGATTTCTCAGAGGAGGACGGCACCCGCGCTTCCGAGCTGGAGGCCGAGTTCGCAGAGCTGAACGGCTGGGAGGCTGAGTCCGACGCTTCCAAGCTTATCCAGGGTCTGGGTCTGCCGGAGGAGATTCTCTACCAGAAGATGGATTCCCTGACCGGTAACGAGAAGGTCAAGGTTCTGCTCGCGCAGTGCCTGTTCGGAAACCCCGACATAATCCTCATGGACGAGCCGACCAACCACCTCGACGTTGAGGCGGTATCCTGGCTGGAGGACTTCCTCGCGGAGTACTTCGGCACGGTCATCGTTGTATCCCACGACCGTCACTTCCTTAATAATGTGTGCACCCACATCGTGGATATCGACTACGGAAAGATCAAGATGTACGTCGGCAACTACGAGTTCTGGTACGAATCCTCACAGCTCATTCAGCGTATGATAAAGCAGCAGAACAAGCGCGCCGAGGAGAAGATAAAGGAACTCCAGAACTTCATCGCGCGGTTCTCCGCGAACAAGTCGAAGTCCAAGCAGGCGACCTCCCGCCGCAAGCTCATCGACAAGCTGACCGTCGAGGAGCTTCCCGCTTCCTCCAGAAAGTACCCCTACATCGCGTTCGATATGGAGCGCGAGGTCGGCAAGGATATACTCCAGGTCACAGGGCTTTCCAAGACCGTCGACGGCGTGAAGGTGCTCAATAACGTAAGCTTCACAGTAGGCAAGGGCGACAAGATCGCGTTCGTGGGCAACAACGAGATCGCGGTAACTACGCTGTTCAAGATCCTTATGGAGGAGATGGAGCCTGACGAGGGCACATTCAAGTGGGGCTCGACCACTTCGGTGAGCTACTTCCCGAACGACAACAGTGCGTTCTTTGATAACTGCCAGCTTTCCATAATCGACTGGATGCGCCAGTACTCCAAGGACGAGACCGAGAGCTACCTGCGCGGCTTCCTCGGACGCATGCTGTTCAGCGGCGACGATGTTTTCAAGCAGGTGAACGTGCTCTCCGGCGGCGAGAAGGTACGCTGCATGTTCTCAAGAATGATGCTGTTCCAGAGCAACGTGCTTATCCTCGACCGTCCGACCAACCACCTCGACCTCGAGAGCATCACCGCGGTAAACAACGGCCTGTCCGAGTTCAAGGGCAACCTGCTGTTCGCTTCCCACGACCACGAGATACTCGAGACCGCGGCTAACCGCATAATCGAGATAACCGAAAACGGCTGCCTCGACCGCCAGGGCACGTACGACGACTTCGTTGCATGGCGCCATGAGAACGTCGGCGGAAAGCTCATGCTTTAAGGGAGCGCGTGAATGTACTATATCATACTTGACATGGAGTGGAACCAGGCTCTCGACCGCGCTCATACGGTGGAAAAGCCGGTGCTGCTCCGGGGCGAGATAATCCAGATAGGCGCGGTGAAGTGCGATGAGGATTTTAACCTTGTCGACCGCCTGAAAATCAACGTAGCGCCGAAGTACTACAAAAAAATGAACCGCCACGTTGAAAAGATCACCGGGATAACAAACGCCATGCTCGCAAAGGGCGAGAAATTTCCGGAGGCTTTCGCGAAGCTACGTGAATGGTGTACGCCGGAGTTCCGGTTCATAACCTGGGGATTCGACGATATCGCCATGCTCGCCGACAACCTCGAGCTGCACGGGTTCGACCCGCAGTACGGCAGCGATTACGTCAATCTACAGCTTATATACAAGAATCAGGTTGACAGCGAGCACGTTCAGTGCTCGCTCTCCGACGCGGTTGAGAAGCTCGGCATTCCGATGGACGCGCAGGCTCACGACGCAATGAACGACGCATGGTTCACCTATGAGGTCTGCCGCAGGCTGGACATGAAGAAGGGACTCGCGGAGTACGCAAATATGTCGCCGGGTCAGCGGCCGGTCATCGCGCGGGAGACGTTCCGCGATATCAGCGATATCCGCCGTGTGACCTCCGACGGGAAGATAACTTCCGTTCCCTGCCCGGAGTGCGGCAGGACGCTCTCAAACGGCGAGTGGCTCTCGCTGGGTGCGGTGCGCAAGAATAACATCTGCACCTGCCCGGAGCACGGAGAGTACCTCGTGAAGGTGGTCTGCAAGCGAGCCGCTGCGGACCGCTGGACTGTGGTGCGCTCGGTGTACCGTTCAGACGACGAGGCGAAGGAGAACTACATCAAGAAGATAGAAAAGCAGCATGCTGCTATAGAGCGCCGCAAGGCGGCTGAAAAGTCCGCAAAGGAGAACGCACATGATAACAACGGTACTGTTTGACCTTGATGGCACCCTGCTCCCGTTCGAGCAGGACGATTTCGTGAAGATATATTTCAGCGAGCTTTGCAGGAAGCTGGCTCCGATGGGATACGAGCCGCAGCACACTGTGAAATCAGTGTGGGGCGGAACTAAGGCGATGGTTATGAACGACGGCAGCCGTCTCAATTCCGAGGCGTTCTGGGAGACATTTAACGCGATGAATCCCGGGCTTCCGGACGCACGTCCCGCCTGCGACGAGTTCTACACGCACGAGTTCGAAAAGGCAAAGGCGAGCCTTAAATACATACCCGACCACAGACCGATGATAGAGCGCCTGAAATCCGCAGGGCTGCGGGTAGTCCTCGCCACGAACCCCATATTTCCGCTGGACGGCGTGCGCACCCGCATGGCGTGGGTGAACCTCGCTCCGGAGGATTTCGGGCTTGTGACATGGTACGACAACAGCACGTTCTGCAAGCCGAATCCGAAGTACTATCAAGAGATACTCGGCAAGATAGGAGCGGCTCCGGAGGAGTGCATAATGGTCGGCAACAGCGTTTCCGAGGACATGTCAGCCGGAACGCTCGGTATGGACGTGTTCCTTGCAAACGAGTTCGTTGAGAATCCCGACAGCCGGGACTACAGCGGATACCGCCAGGGCAGCCTTGACGACGCGGAACGATACATTCTGGAGAACAGGTAAATTACCCCGGAAAGACTTTCCCGCAGTGCCAGAATCTTTGCATTGAAATATACCGCCTGATGGGATATAATTTTAATATCCCCCGAGGGGAAATTCATCAGGAGGTAAAAATCATGTTCAATTTCTTTAAGGCATGCAGCTTTGGCCAGCTCTGCGAGATGCTCAGAGCAATCTGCGGCGGCTACGGTTGCTAATGGGGAGCTTTCTCCATGACAGTTTAGTTCTGACGTAATTCAGCCGGTACATAGGCTGGAGGCCCGGGGGTAAAACTCCGGGTCTTTTTATTTATGGTAAGGGGGATCGTATGGAACGCCTGCTGAAATTCCTGCATAAGCTGTGGAACCGCGCTCAGCCCGGGCTGAAGCGGGCATTTTTGCTGCCCCCGAAGGTGATAGCGGTGCTGGTTCCTACGACGATGGTGCTGTGCATCGCGGCGCTGAATACCCAGGGAAAGCACCCGGTGCTTGAAATGCTCATCTACCTTGCCTCGGCGTACGCGCTGGCGGTGCTGGTGGCGGGTCTCGGGAGCATTACCGAGGCAGCGGCGCGGCTGCTCCATGGGAGCCGGGTTTACCGATGGACGCAGAGCAACACGATTGCCCGGCTGTTCATCAGCGACTTCCGGTTTCGCGGGGAGCTTTCACTGTATCAGGGACTTGCGGTCAGCACGCTGTTCGCGGTTTTCAAGGGAGTCACCGCGGTGCTGTACCGCTCGGCGTGGCTCGGAGCGGTGGCGGTGTATTACATAAGCTTCGGAGTTACCAGGCTGCTGCTTGTCCGGAGCTGGCGCGCCTCTCAGAAGCTGGAGAGCGAGGACGGCCGCCGCGCCCGGGAGCTTCGCGGAAGCAGGCAGTGCGGCTGTCTCATGCTGGCGGTGCATTCCGGAATGATGGGAATGGCGGTTCAGCTTATTACCGAGGAGCATATCATCGTCTACCCAGGCTCGGTAATTTACATTACGGCGGCGTACTCGTTCTACCTACTGACCCTTTCGATCGTGAATCTGGTGAAGTTCCGGCGGCTGAACAGCCCGGTGCTTTCCGCTTCAAAGGCGCTGAATTTCGCGGGGGCGCTGATGTCGGTTTTCAACCTTGAAAACGCGATGACCTCCCGATTCAGCACGGACGTGGAGTTCCGCCGTATCATGAACACTGCGGTGGGGCTTACGGTGTGCCTCCTAGAGCTGGCAACGGCGGTTTTCATTATAGTGCGTTCTCAGCTCAGCCTGAAAAAGATGGAGGAAAAGCACTCCTGCACTTGACAAATGCGGCGTTTTGTGGTATATTGTAGTTGCAGATATTAAGTCTGCGAAAGGAGGGCTGTTTCATGGAGCTTGATATTGCTGCTCTGTCCATGAATATGGCAGCGGCTAACCTTCAGCAGGGCGTTTCCATCGGCATGATGAAGAAAACGATGGAGTCCACCCAGCAGACCATGGAGACCATCACCGATATGCTGGACAGCATACCTTCACCTGACGGAAAGGGTACTGTGCTCAATGTCAGAGCATGACGGACAGACCTGGGCCGCCCAGAAATGGGCGGTATTTTTTTGACGCACAAAGAGGTAATTATGGACGCAATAACGCAGTTTGACTTGAATATACTCCATGCAATACACGAGGGTATCTCCTGCGGATTCCTCGACGCCGTGTTCCCGAAGCTCACGTTGCTTTGCTACCTGTTTATCGGCGCGGCGGTGGTGTTCCTGTTTTTCAGGAAGTTCCGGCAGGGCGGCGCTGCGATGTGCGGCGCGATACTTCTGTCGCTGCTGGTGGGGAATCTCCTGCTGAAAAACCTCGTCGCCAGGGACCGCCCCTGTTGGATAGACCCGGATTTTTTACAGCTCCTGGTATCGGTGCCTAAGGACTTCTCGTTCCCCTCGGCGCATACCATGATATCGGTTTCCGCCGCGGCGGCGCTGTTCCACTACAGCAAAGCGCTTGGGATACCGGCGCTTGTCATCGCGGCTCTGGTTGGATTTTCGCGGCTGTACCTGTTCGTACATTTTCCGACGGACGTGCTTGTGGGCGCGGTCATCGGAGTCCTTCTTGCCGTGGTTTCGTGTATCGTCACGGACAAAATCGCGGCAAGGATAAAGAGCAAAAAGGCAGTCAACTGATTTTACCGAACAGCTTCCGGAAGGAGGCTGTTTTCGCTTTACAGGCGGTTTGAATAGGAACAGCGCACGCTTGATTCGGAATTGTTGTGCTCTGGCTGTTTTCCAATTGTATCAGGTTTAATTCCGGCAGATAAGCCGCAAAATCGGACTTTAAAAATCTCAAACAAAATATTCCTTTCCTATTGACAAAACCTTCCTGCGGTGGTATAATCAAATCGAGATATCAAAATGATATCATTTAGAGCACGCTGTAACGGGAGGTATTGACATGAAAGAGAAAACAACGAACTACGAGGAAAAGGAGCTGCGCGCCCCGAGCGGCTGGGCGGTGCTGTTCCTGACGATAATTCTGTACCTGGCGGCGATCGGTTTGCTGATATTCTGCGCAGTAAACATTGACGAGTACAGCTTTTCCGGGTACGACGCCGGAATGATCGTCTGCATAATCTGGCTGTGCATAGGCTGGGTCCCGTTCATCGGACTGCGCGTTATAAAGCCCAATGAAGCGCTGGTGCTGACCCTGTTCGGAAAGTACATCGGCACGCTCAAGCGCGAGGGATTCTATTTCGTGAACATTTTCAGCGTTCCTGCGGTTCCTAAGGTGCAGGAAGGCGGCAAGCCGGGAGTTCCGCACACGAAAATTTCCCTCAAGACCATGACCCACGACAACCGCAGGCAGAAGATAAACGACCAGCTCGGAAACCCGATAGAAGTCGGGATAGTGGTGGTATGGCGCGTTGTGAACACCGCGAAGGCTCTGTTCAACGTGGACGACTACGAGGGCTTCATGTCGATACAGGCGGATTCCACACTGCGCGACGTAGTGAGATGCTATCCGTATGACTCCACCGATTCGGATGAGAAGTCGCTGCGCGGTTCTTCCCAGGAGGTCTGCGAGCAGCTCAAGGCGACCCTCCAGGAGCGCGTCGAGCACGCCGGTCTTGAGATAATCGAGGCGCGGATAACTCACCTTGCATACGCGCCCGAGATAGCCGCCGCAATGCTTCAGCGCCAGCAGGCGACCGCAATAATCGAAGCGCGCCAGAAGATAGTAGACGGCGCGGTCGGAATGGTGGAGATGGCTCTGAACAAGCTGAGCGAGAGCAACGTCTGCGAGCTTGACGAGGAGCGCAAGGCGCAGATGGTGAGCAACCTGCTTGTAGTGCTCTGCGGCAACAAGGACGCTCAGCCTATAGTGAACAGCGGCTCCATATATTAAGGAGGACGTATGACGGATATCGTTTTTTCAGCGGAAAGCATTGCGTCGCTTGTGATAATGGCGGCGCTCGGGATAGGTATCCCGGTGGCGGCGGCTCTGGTGTGGAGGTTCGCACTGCACAAAGGTACGATGAAAGCCACTTTCATCGGCGCGGGAATGTTCTTCCTGTTTGCGATCATACTTGAGCGGCTGCTCCATATGGTGATGGTGCCGGTGGTATCCGGAAATGTCGTGCTGTACGTTGTCTACGGCGCAGTCGCTGCGGGAGTGTTCGAGGAAACAGCGCGTTTCCTGAGCTTCAGGTTCCTGATGAAGAACAGCCGCAGCGCTGAAAACGCGGTGTCCTACGGGCTGGGCCACGGCGGCTTTGAGGCGCTGTACATTCTCGGGCTGACCGCGTTGAGCGCGCTGATGATGGCGGCTTCCGTGAATTCGATGGGAGTCAGCGAGTTTATAAACAGTGCTTCCGGCGGCAGCGACGCTGTAGCGCAGCAGCTCATGGCGCAGCTTGCGGGATTTGCGCAGTCTAGCTATTCCGGAGCCGCGCTGGCGGTTTTCGAGCGAATAGCTGCGATGGCGCTGCACGTTTCGCTTTCCGTTCTGGTGATGGAGGCGGTCATGGTGAAGGGCAGAATGTGGCTCTATCCCGCGGCGATAGTTATTCACGCGCTGATGGACGTTCCCGCAGTGCTGTACCAGTGCGGTGCGATCAATATTGTCGTGTGCGAGGTAATTATGGCGGTGTTCACGGCGGTGTGGGCAGTTGTCGCGGTGAAGAGATACAAGTACCTCAGAACAAAGTAACAGGGCAGGGAGGTGAGCCGCATGGCTGACGGCGAAAAGAAGGAAAAGAAGCAGATACCTCTGCGGCTCTCCGCGACGCTTTACAACGGGCTTATGCAGTGGGCAGAGGACGATTTCCGCTCGGTGAACGGGCAGATAGAGTACCTGCTGACCGAGTGCGTGAAGTACCGCAAGAAGCACTCAAAGCCGGAAAAGGAGGACGAATGAACGACGGTGTTGTGTATCTCCTGAGCTACCTTATTCTGCCGGTTCTGCTGATCGTTGTGGGACTTGTCATGTGGAGGTTCCCGCCGGGGTACGGCGGCAGCGTGGGCTACAGGACGAAGCGTTCCCGCAGCAGCCGGCAGGCGTGGGATTTCGCGCAGGTGTACTGGGGAAGGCTGATTCTGGTGATGAGCATTCCTATGCTGGCAGTTTCCGTGGGCGCTGGAGTGTTTCAGATAGTAAAGCCGCTGAGCGAGGAGGCGGGTCTGCTGGTGTTCTGCGTTATTATGACGCTTCAGCTTGTTCCGATGTTTGTGAGCATAGGGGTCACGGAATCGGCTTTGAAAAGGCGCTTTTAATAGAAAAAACAGGGCAAGCCGCTATGGCTTGCCCTGTTGAAATATGTCGTCTGAAACGGTTCAGAAATCCGCGTTAATCGTCGCGTTCCTCGCATTCGCCTTCGATAACGTCGGGACGCTGGTTCTTGATTATCTTGATAGCGGTGATAGCAGTGATGAGATTCAGAATGCCTTCTGAAAGTATCGAGATACCGAGAAGTATCATAAGAATGTTACTTCCCGCGCCGGGCCTAAGCATGAGCGCCAGACCTAGTAAACCGGTAATGACCGCCATCGCGAAAATCAGCCACCATCTGCCGAGCCCGAATTTCTTGGCTTCGAATGCGGTCTGGATTTTCAGAACGCCGTCAAGCAGGAAGAACAGACCCATGGCGCTGCACACGAATATCATCAGGCTTGCGGGGTTTATCAGAACGATGACGCCAAGCGCGATAAGGATAATTCCCGAGGTGAGGTCGTGCTGGAACGCCAGCCGGTAGAGATCCTTAGAAAAATACCCCGCCATTCTGACGGCTCCGAAAACTATCAAGATGATTCCGATGAGAACGCCGATAAGCCCCGAGAAAACCTCAGGCAGGCAGATGAGCAGAATACCCAGCACGCACAGCGCTGCGGACATCACGATATAGCCGATCTTTGCGGCTCTCATAGGTAAAACAGATCGCATACAAATCCCTCCAGTAGGTATTTAAGCCGCACCGGAAACCGGTGTGCCTTTATTCTTACTGATATTATATCACAAGTTTACAGGCATTAAAACGGTCAATTTTTCCTGAATGGGGGGGAAACGCGCGGCTCCGGGGTCAGGTAAGCCCGCAGAGGGTTTCGGTCTCGTCGAAACCGTCGTAGGACACCACGCACACCCGGAACTTCTCCTGGAGCAGCGGGATAACCTCGCCGAAGTTCGTTTTCCAGTAGCACGTTCCCGGGAGCAGCATTATTGCCGGTTTTGTTTCATCGCCAAATTCGTATACTGTCATTTCCGGATCTCCTTTTAACCTTATAATATGTTAGATATGGCTAACCATGCTTTATAGTCATTCACAGCATGATTATATCACACAATTTTCATTTTTGCAACCCTTTTAATTGTGAAAACCACATGAAATGTTAAGTGCCTTCAAACCGCATAGCAATGCGATTTTCCGCGCTGTTATGCGGTTATGGTTTTGTAAACAAATTAATATGGTTAAATTTGCTGAAAACGGCTTGACAAATGGGCTAAAATATGTCAGAATAGCGGGTTTACATTAAAAAAAATATGTACTATAATAATAAGGCAACTAATCAATGCGAATGGCATGACAGACAACAACACAAGGAGGAATAAAAGCATGTTAAAAACACTTGCGGCGCAGATAAAGCAATATAAACGATCGACGCTGCTTACCCCCCTATTTACAGTGCTGGAAGTCGTGATGGAGGTACTTATCCCGTTCGTCACGGCGGCTATAATCGACAAAGGCATTAACGCCGGAGATATATCCAAGGTGTACATTTACGGCGGCATTATGCTCGTCATGGCGTTCATGAGCCTTACATTCGGCGTACTCGCCGGCAAGTTCGCTGCGAACGCTTCCGCGGGATTCGCATGTAATCTCCGTGACGCAATGTTCACCAATATCCAGCAGTTCTCGTTCTCAAACATAGATAAGTTCAGCACCGCCGGTCTCGTTACACGTATGACCACCGACGTCACCAATCTCCAGAACGCGTTCCAGATGATAATACGCATTGCTGTAAGAGCTCCTATCATGCTCGTAAGCAGCATTGTAATGTGTATGTTCATTAACGTGCGCGTCAGCCTGATATTCCTCGGCGCGATGGTGGTTCTGGGAACCGTTCTTGCTATCATCGTTTCCAAGGCTACCAAGGTGTTCGACAAGGTTTTCCCGAGGTACGACGACCTCAATGCCAGCGTTCAGGAGAATATTTCCGGTATCCGCGTTGTAAAGGGCTTCGTGCGCGAACAGCACGAGAACGAAAAGTTCGTGAATGCTTCCGGAAGTCTCTACAGGATGTTCATTAAGGCGGAGAAGATCATATCCTGGAACAATCCGGTTATGATGTTCGTTATTTACGCGTGCATTCTGCTGATATCCTGGTTCGGCGCGCAGTTCATCGTAGGCGGCACCCTCACCACCGGCGAGCTGACCTCACTGTTCAGCTACATCATGAGCGCGCTGATGGCTCTGATGATGCTTTCGATGATCTTCGTTATGATCACCATGTCGGTGGCGAGCGCACGCCGTATCTGCGAGGTGCTCAACGAAAAGTCCGACATCACCAACCCGGAGAACCCCGTTATGGAGATCACAGACGGTTCCATCGACTTCGACCACGTCAACTTCACATACAAGCACAAGTCGGATCAGCTCAAGGCGAAGAAATCCGACCTTGACGGCGGCGAGGAGATACTCAGCGACATCGACCTGCATATACATTCCGGCGAGACCATCGGAATCATAGGCGGCACGGGCTGCGGCAAGTCCACATTTGCGAGCCTCATCAGCCGTCTGTACGACGTAGACAGCGGCTCTGTCAGAGTAGGCGGCGTAGACGTTCGCAAGTACGACCTCGAGCTGCTCCGCGACAAGGTAGCCGTAGTGCTCCAGAAGAACGTGCTGTTCTCCGGAACGATACTCGACAACCTCCGCTGGGGCAACGAGAACGCCACCGAAGCGGAGTGCGAGGAAGCGTGCAGACTTGCCTGTGCAGATGAGTTCATCGAGAGAATGCCCGACCGCTACAGCACGATGATAGAGCAGGGCGGCGCGAACGTATCCGGCGGTCAGAAGCAGAGACTCTGTATCGCAAGAGCGCTGCTGAAGAGCCCGAAGATACTTATACTCGACGATTCCACCAGCGCGGTCGACACCGCGACCGACGCGAAGATACGCCAGGCGTTCGCCGAGAAGATCCCCGGAACAACGAAGATCATCATTGCGCAGCGAATCTCCAGCGTTAAGGACGCAGACCGCATAATCGTAATGGACGACGGCAGTATCTGCGGATTTGCTCCGCACGACGAGCTGTTAAAGACCAACGAGATCTACCGCGAGATCTACACGCTCCAGACCCAGTCCGGCGGCGATTTCGACAAACCTAATGAATAAGGAGGCGGAAACAGATGGCAATGGGAAACAGGCGTCAGCCTGCTGCGATAAATCGCAAGAATATGGATTTCAAGGTGCTGGGCAGAGTGCTCGGCTATATGATGAAGCGCTATAAGTTCCGCTTTATACTGGTTCTCGTATGCATACTCATCACGGCTGTAACCACCCTAGTGGGAATGCTGTTTATGCAGAGCCTCATCGACGATTACATCACGCCGATGCTGAATGTGGTAAACGCCGGCGGCACTGCGGATTTCGCTCCGCTGCTCGGGGCGCTGGTGCGTATCGCGCTGATATACGTTGTGGGTATTATAAGCTCCTTCACTTATAACAGGCTGATGATCTACATTACCCAGGGTACCATGCGCGACCTCAGAAACGACATTTTCACGCACATGGAATCCCTCCCGATAAAGTATTTCGACACAAACGCTCACGGCGATATCATGTCCATATACACCAACGACGTGGACACCCTCCGCCAGCTTATCAGCCAGAGCATTCCGCAGATGGTGAACTCGCTCGTAACGCTGATAATCACATTTGTCAGCATGATAGTGCTGAGCATTCCGCTGACCGTTCTCACCGTTGTTATGGTGCTGGTAATGATGTTTGCAGCAAGCAAGATAGGCGGCAAATCCGCAAAGTACTTCGGCGCACAGCAGAGGGACCTCGGTATTGTAAACGGCTACATCGAGGAAATGATGGAAGGTCAGAAGGTAGTAAAGGTATTCAACCACGAGGAGAAGAACATGGAGAGCTTCAGACAGCTCAACGATCAGCTCCGCGTTTCCGCAGACAATGCGAACAAGTTTGCGAATATCCTCATGCCTGTCAGCGCGAACCTCGGAAATATCAGCTACGTGCTCTGCGTTGCAGTAGGCGCGGTGCTTTCTCTGGTGCTCGGCTCGGACGTGACCGGACTTACCCTCGGTTCGCTGGTCGCGTTCCTTACGCTGAACAAGAGCTTCTCTCAGCCGGTGATACAGGTCAGCCAGCAGCTCAACGCAGTGGTTATGGCTATGGCAGGCGCGAAGCGTGTATTTAAGCTGCTTGATGAAAAGCCCGAGACCGACGATGGCTACGTTGAGCTTGTAAACGCAAACATCGCCGAGGACGGCACCATCACTGAGTCCGAAAAACGCACCGGCGTATGGGCGTGGAAGCACCCGCACACCGCCGACGGCACCGTGTCCTACCGCAGGCTGGAGGGCAGCGTTGTATTCGACGGAGTAGACTTCGGCTATAACGAGGACAAGATGGTGCTCCATGACATCAAGCTCCACGCGGAGCCCGGACAGAAGATAGCGTTCGTAGGCTCCACCGGCGCGGGCAAGACCACCATCACGAACCTCATCAACCGTTTCTACGACATTCAGGACGGCAAGATACGCTACGACGACATCAACATCAACAAGATAAAGAAGGCGGATCTTCGCCGTTCACTGGGACTGGTTCTCCAGGATACACACCTGTTCACCGGCACGGTAATGGACAATATCCGCTACGGACGTCTTGACGCCACCGACGAGGAGTGCATCGCGGCCGCAAAGCTCGCGAATGCTCACAGCTTCGTTAAGCGCCTTCCGGACGGCTACAGCACCATGCTGACCGGCGACGGCGCGAACCTCTCGCAGGGTCAGCGCCAGCTTCTTGCGATAGCGAGAGCGGCAGTCGCAGACCCGCCCGTGCTGATACTAGACGAGGCTACGTCCTCCATCGACACAAGAACCGAGCGCCTTGTGCAGGACGGCATGGATAAGCTCATGAGCGGCAGAACAACGTTCGTTATCGCGCACAGACTGTCCACGGTACGCAATTCCGACTGCATAATGGTACTCGAGCAGGGCAGGATAATCGAGCGCGGAAGCCACGATAAGCTCATCAAGGAGCAGGGACGCTACTATCAGCTCTACACCGGCAAGCCGGCTAAGAAAGCGGCTGAGTAAGTCAACAGAATAACACAGCGGCAGGTCGATAAGTCGGCCTGCCGATTTTGTATTATTTTTGAAGTGCCTTGTAGTACCAGTCCGGAGTATCGCCGAAATCCTCCGCAAGCTTGTCGCCGTATTCGTCGCGGATTTTCGCGCAGAGCAGTGCGAATTCCCGGAGGATAGGCTGCGACTCGCCTTCCTTTTCCATTTCGTAATCCTGCTCGGCAAGTGTGTTGATATCAAAGTTGCAGCCGCTTATATCCAACCACACGCGGAACCTGTACCCATCGGAAAGTTTCTGAATATACGCGCGGTATGTGTATCCGTGGCTGTCGCGGCAGTCATATTCGCCGAGCCAGCCGGGATTCCCCTTTTGGTGCGTGAATCCCGTTCCGACGAACGCCTTTTTCATTACCGGGATATCCGCAAGATGAGGGATCGGCTTCTTGTCGCTGTTGTATGTATAACGCTTTGGCACGGGAAGCATTTTTTTCATAACCCCATCAAGATACTTGAAGTGATTCGTTTTAAGCTCTGTGAATCTATTGTTCTCTTCCCTGGAGAAAACGCATTTCGTTTCTGCTTCGACAGGATTTCCGAGATAGGGTATCAGCTTTTGGATAACACTGGAGGAATCACGCGGTTCGGGGTCGGCTGTGACCTCGATACATACCGAAATCATAACGCGTTTCAGACCGTCGTCATAGCATCGTTCCTGCGCAATATAGTTCGAGAAAAAGTGAACGTTTGTGAGTTTGGAAATATCAGCATTTTCCCATAATAAGTCGGGGGCAGGCTCGTAGATTTCTTCACCGAGCCAGTTCACGCCGCTGAGTAGGACGTGCCCGAACGGAATATTAAAAGGGCGCGGTATTTTTGAAAACACTGCGAAGATATCGTCATAGTCCGATTTATCGGCGAAGATCTCCCCGGATAACCAGTTTTCCGTGTAGCTGCATATCATCGGTTCATCTTCTGCTGATTTGAAGTACTTTTTAAGTTTCGGTAACTTTTCAAGCACATTTGATATAGTCCTGTCCCCGGACACGGTACTTGCTGCAAATGCAAGGTCAGACCAGCCAAGCCCAAGCTCCGAAAGCATATTCTGAATATATGACTGAGCGTCCTTGAACTTTACTTTATCCGCGATGTTGAACCTGTATATGTTGAAAACTCTCATTCTTACCTCTCAAACCACTTGATTTTGTTTGCAATAATATCAGTATAACATAAGAAGCGGAAAATGTCAATAGAAAAAGGGAGAACCTTTCGATTCTCCCTTAGTGCTATTCTGAAAATTACATCTGCTTGCGAACCTTGATGTGAACCTCGCGGAGCTGCTGCTCTGTAACCTCGGTAGGCGCGCCGAGGAGCAGATCCTGCGCGTTGGAGTTCAGCGGGAACGCGATGACCTCGCGGATACTCTCCTCGCCGGTGAGCAGCATGATCATGCGGTCAACGCCGGGAGCCATACCAGCATGAGGCGGAGCGCCGAACTTGAACGCATTGTAGAGCGCGCCGAACTTGCTTGCAACGTCCTCTTCGGTGTAGCCTGCGATCTCGAACGCCTTTATCATGATGTCGAGGTCGTGGTTGCGGACAGCGCCGGAGGAAAGCTCAACGCCGTTGCATACGATGTCGTACTGATAAGCGAGTATATCCAGCGGATCCTTGTTCAGCAGTGCGTCCAGACCGCCCTGCGGCATGGAGAACGGGTTGTGCGTGAAGATGATCTTGCCGGTCTCTTCGTCCAGCTCGTACATCGGGAAGTCAACGATGAAGCACAGTTCGAAGCGGCTCTCATCGATGAGGTTCATGCGCTTTGCGACCTCGGTGCGGATCTGTCCGGCGAACTTCGGAGCGTTCTTCTTGGTGTCGGCGATGAAGTAAAGTACGTCGCCTTCCTGGAGCTCGCAGCGTGTCGCCAGCTCCTTGCGCTGGTCGTCGTTGAGGAACTTGTCGATCGGGCCGTTGTACTTGAACATGCCGTTCTCGCCCGGCTCAACCTTGAAGTAGCCCAGACCCTTCATGCCGACTTCCTGTACTGCGAAGTCCTCCATGCTCTTGAAGAAGGTCTTGGACTGCTTAGCCATTCCGGGAACGCGGATACCGCGTACGGTCTTGTTGCAGAAGGGCTTGAAGTCGCTGTCAACGAACAGGTCGGAAAGCTCCTTGATGACCAGCGGGTTGCGCAGATCGGGCTTGTCTGAACCGTAGGTGAGCATTGCTTCCTTGTAGGTTATGCGTCTGAACGGAGCAGGGGACACCTGCTTGTCGGAGAATTCGGAGAAGGTCGCGGAAAGGACTTCCTCAGCCACTGCGAAAACGTCCTCCTGGGTAGCGAAGCTCATCTCAAAGTCGAGCTGATAGAACTCTCCGGGGGAGCGGTCGGCTCTTGCGTCCTCGTCGCGGAAGCAGGGAGCGATCTGGAAGTACTTGTCGAAGCCGGAAACCATGTAGATCTGCTTGAAGATCTGCGGAGCCTGCGGCAGAGCGTAGAACTTGCCGTGGTGCTTACGGCTGGGGATCAGGTAGTCTCTTGCGCCCTCAGGGGAGGAGGTGGACAGGATAGGAGTCTGAAGCTCCAGGAAGCCCATGCTGCTCATCTTGTTGCGCAGGAAGCTGATTATCTTGGAGCGGAGCACGATGTTGTCGTGCATTTTCTTGTTTCTGAGGTCGAGGTAGCGGTACTTCAGGCGGACATCCTCGCGGGTCTCGCGGGAGGTAGCCACTTCAAACGGAAGCTGCTCCGTCACCTTGCCGAGGATACGTACTTCCTCAGCCTCGATCTCGACTGTACCGGTTTCGATCTTGTCGTTGTAGGTGCTTTCGTCGCGCTTTAAAACGGTGCCTGCGATGGAAACCGCGCACTCCTTGTGAATGCACTCAAGCAGCTTCTCATTGTGGAACACTACCTGAACTACGCCGTAGTGGTCGCGCAGGTCGACAAACATGATACCGCCGTGGTCGCGGATATTCTCTACCCAGCCGGCAGCCCTTACCTTTTTGCCTATATCGTTTTCAGTCACCGCGTTGCAGTACTGCGTGCGGTATTCGTTTTCTCTGAACAATTCCTTCAATCCTTTCAATATATAAATTGTCGCCGCCTGACAGGCGGAAAAGTCCTCAGCTACGGTCACAGCGATTATGACCGGCATTGTTATGCCGCATTATATCACAGCCTTTCGGCAGGGAGTTCCCCCTCGCCACATAATTCAACAATTTATTATATCACTAAAATGCGGAATTGTCAATAATTTATGCAGATATCCCCCGCAATTTTTGCTGAACTGCGGGGGATAGTTCCATTCATGCGCGGGAAACGTACATCCCGAACTTATCTTTGATGGTGAACACATCATAGTCCATGCTGTACTTGATGTCATATTTCGTGCCGTCCTTCATGACCAGCACGCCGTCTGCCACGCCGCCTTTCCATACCGGGGTGTCGGCTTCGTAGTTCAGCTCGGCGCCCGTGACTGGTATCACTCTGCCGTTTATTTCAACGCGTTCCATCCAGGCTGTCGGAACTATGTTGCACAGCATGAATGTCAGCGCCGCGCCGAGTATCGCCAGTATCGCGCCGCATACAATTACGGTTGCTTTGAATCCTGTTTTGTTCATATAATTACCCCTTTCCGCCGCCTTCCGCTCTGCGGAAGTTCCCCCGGCGATGATCCTGCGCGGTATGCGCTCCGACGCGGTTCCGGAACGCGCCGCGCGTATTGCCCCAGCTTGCTCAATGAATTCAAGTGAGCCGTCTTAATCCGGGAGTGATTATCTGGCTGCTGGGAATAAGCGAGTAGTCGTACATCACCTTTGAATGGTTATCCAGCACCAGTTCCCGGCGGATTATCCGGCGTTCCCGGTCGAGAGTGACGCGGTATACCCGGCTGACCCGGAAGAACTCGCCGTCCTCCTCAATGTAGCCCTGATCTTCCTCTGTTATGCGGTATATGTATGGGAACGGCTCCTGCGCGCGGAGCTCGCCGTACAGCGCGCTCTCGTCCAGCCAGACCAGAAGCTGCACCGGACGGTCGCTCGTGTTTTTGAAACGGTAGTCCACGTTTTTGTAGAAAACGCTGGTGCCGGTTCCGAACGGCACCCGTCTGCCGGAATCAGGGAAGAGCGCGTCAGAATGGTGCACCAGTTCAGTCACGGTGAGCGGGCTGTTCAGCACCAGCCAGTGTATCAGATTTGCGAGCTGGCACAGTCCTCCGCCTACTCCGCGCCCGAGTTTCCCGGCGCTTATCACAAGTCCGTCAAGGTATCCGCGCTTTGCGGAGGGTTCGCCGACGAGCTTCCAGAACGAGAAAGTTTCCCCGGGCTGAACGACTAACCCGTTTATCTGCGCCGAGGCAAGCCGGAGGTTCACCAGCTTATTTCGCTGGAGCTCCATATCGACCCCCTCCAGACGGCGCAGCGCGTTGGAAGAGTGGCTCTTCACAACAGCGCTGAACGGAACTGTGTTGCGGGTACGGGCGAATATTTCTCCGCTGAATCTGTCGTGGATATCCCTGAGCAGATATTCTTTCCGGAGCGAAATGTGATAGCAGGCGGGCGACAGTTCGCAGAACAATTTTCGTTTTTTTATGGCTGACACCTCCGTTCCACGACATTCCCTATAATTATTATAGCAGATTTTTGCAGGAAGTCAATTACAGTTATATTACGATTTGGTTACAAAACGGTTACAAATGTTGTGTATCATCAGAATCAAAAACCGGACAGCCTGCAAAGCTGTCCGGTGAGCGGTGTTCAGTTCTGGAAATAAACGTCCTCCTGCTGGAGCATGGGGTATCTTATCAGCTCCCGGCTGTCAAGGTCGGCGCGGTGCATGTCCACGGCGCTGATACGGCGGTTGAGGTAGGTCGTGTAGTAGTAAACTCCGGTCTGGGCGTTCCAGCAGGAGGTGTAGATCGTGATTTCAAACTTTCCGGGCGCGACCTCGCAGCAGCCGCGGGTCTGCTCAACGGAGCCGAGAATATGGAAAAACTGTCCTACGCTCTCCGCCTCGGAGCTTCCGGAGCAGGAGTTGTTCCGCGTGAATGCCACCCGCGCGAACCTCGAAGCGGACGAAAGGTCGCCTGGAAGCCCGACCGCGCCCATTCCGCGGCTGTAGCGGGTGAGCTCCAGACCTTCCGCGAAGGTATTCTGCGGATCCCTCGGGGAAAGCCCCATGTAGTTGTTGAGCATTGCCATCTGCTGCTCAAACGGGGGATTGTTCGTCAGCACTCCCGCCTTGTTTTCGTGAATCTGAAGCCCTTTTTCGGTGGACTCCACCACGATACAGCCGGATCTGTCCGCGATTATCCAGTGGAGCTGAGCGGCTGGGAGCTGTTCGCTGAACGGAGTTCCGGTGAGATTCATGCCGGAGATAAGCTCCCGAGCCTGGGAAAGCTCCGCGCACTGGGAAAGTATCCAGGGGATAAATTCGAACTGCGCGACGTTCCGCATGCCTTCACGCGGCTGGGCGTACTTCGCGTTGCCAACGAAGTTCAGCCCCGCCATGCCGAGACCCTTCTCGTTCACGGCGTCGTAGTACAGCGGGTAGCCGCCCGCAGCGTGAGCCATTCCTATGATCGCGTAGTGATTGGAGAGCGTTTCTCCATGCCGGAATTCAAACGGAAATTCCCGCGGAGTTATCGTGATCTCCTCGCCGTATGAAAATTCGTAATCCAGGGTCCTCCCCATGTAGAAGCATTCCGTCTGATAGGTCGCCGCAGTGCACATTTTATGTTCCTCGCTTTCCTGTTGTTGGAGATATTATGCCCATTCGTGCAAAAAGTATTATAGCACTTTTGCCGCCGGCGGTCAACAGCTATGGACGATAAATCATCAAATTATCACAGTTTTTCCTGAAAATATTTGTATGCAGTTACAATTATACATCACTTGACAATTTACGCGCAAGGTACTATAATATAATAGTTAAGCTGTGTCCGATGAAACAGCATTTTACGTTAAAAAGTTAAAAATAAAAATTCCATCAGGAGGAAAACGATATGAAAATAACCGTAGCGGGAGCAGGATACGTCGGGCTTTCTATGGCAGTTCTTCTGTCGCAGAACAACGACGTCACCGCAGTAGACATAGTTCCGGAAAAGGTGGAGCTTCTGAATTCCAGAAAGTCGCCCATCGCTGATAAATACATCGAGGAGTACCTCGCAGAAAAGCCGCTGAGCCTCGCCGCCACCACCGACTGGCGCCCGGCGTACGCCTCGGCTGACATCGTGGTCATCGCCACCCCGACTAACTACGACGCGGAGAAGAACTATTTCGACACCTCGTCGGTAGAAAGCGTTATCGAGCAGGTGTTCTCCGTGAACGATCACTGCACCGTGGTTGTGAAGTCCACCGTGCCTGTCGGATTCACTGCGGGACTGCACAAGAAGTACCCGGAAAACGCGCACCGCATTATCTTCTCGCCGGAGTTCCTCCGCGAGGGTCAGGCGCTGTACGACAACCTGTATCCCTCCCGCATTATCGTGGGAGCGCCGCAGGAGTGGGCGGATTCCGTGGAGCGTGCGAACGTATTCGCGGAGCTTCTCCAGCAGGGTGCGATAAAGCAGGATATCCCGACGCTGCACCTGAACCCCACCGAGGCCGAGGCGGTCAAGCTGTTCAGCAATACCTACCTCGCGCTGCGCGTGGCTTACTTCAACGAGCTGGACACCTACGCTGAGATGAAGGGACTCAACGCCCGTGAGATAATCGACGGCGTAGGTCTCGACCCGCGCATCGGATCGCACTATAATAACCCGAGCTTCGGCTACGGCGGATACTGCCTGCCGAAGGACACCAAGCAGCTCCTCGCGAATTACGCGGACGTCCCCAACGACATCATCACCGCGATAGTTAACGCCAACAAGACCCGCAAGGACTACATCGCGGATCACATCGCGTCGATGGAGCCGCAGACCGTCGGAGTTTACAGGCTGACGATGAAGTCCAACTCTGACAACTTCCGCCAGAGCGCTATACAGGGTATCATGAAGCGCCTTGAAAAGCGCGGAATAAAGGTGATAATCTTCGAGCCGACCCTGAAGGAAGGGCAGAGCTTCTATAACTACGAGGTGTGCAGGGATTTCGGCGAATTCAAGCGCCGCTCAGACGTTATACTTGCGAACCGCATGAGCGCCGAGCTTAACGACGTAAGCGATAAGGTTTACACCAGAGACCTTTACAGCAGAGACTAAGGCAGCACCGCACAAAGACCATTTATTGGATTTTGCACGTGTCTTGCTTGCATCTTTTCCGTCATCTTGCACAATTCGTCCTAGCAAGGCGTCAGCCTTGCGTCGTCCTCATTGTACAATCTGACGAAAAATCTGACTGCGCAATACACGCACAATCTTTGTGCGGTATTGCCCTAAAAAATTACAGATGGGGGTGATTCCCGATGGATTCGATTATTTCAGGAACATTCAGAATGATTATCCGCAGGGGTTTCCCCCATCAGCTCTATTTCGACGAGGATTTCATGCGGATAATCGGCACGGAGGACAACTCCGACCCCGAGAAAAACTACCGTCTGTGGGAGGAGTGCGTCCACCCGGACGACATGCCGCTGGTAAAAGAGGCGATAGAGAGCACTCAGCACAATATCCGCGCCGAGGTGAAGTACCGCTGGCGCCACAAGACCCGCGGACTTTACACCGCCTACAGCACCGGAATGCTTGCAGGCAAGGAGGACGGCTGCGTCACCATCTACGGTTTTTTCAAGGGCGTACCCGCCGACCGCACGCAGCTCTACGGCTACGACCCGGATCTTCAGCTCCTGACCAGGCTCCTCGCGGAGAAAATGCTGGACAGCTTCGCGTTCTGCGCGCTTGTAGACCTACAGCAGAACAAGCTCATGCTGCTCAACGATTACTTCAACACAGGCTCATCGGCAGGCTGCGAATGCGGCTACGACGAGTGGCTTGAGGGATTCCAGTTCTGCATTCATCCGGACGACCGGGATTGTCTGACGGAACTGCTGACTCGTGCGAATCTTGCAAATGCGTTTTCAAAGTCCGACGAAGTGCACGGCGAGTTCCGCTTTATGCGCCCGGACGGTCCATGCTGGGTAAACCTGCGGCTGGTGAGAATGAAACAGCGCCTTGCCGGGCGTTATCCTGAGTTCATCGTGTTCCGGCGTATCGACGCAGACCACCGCGCCGTATTCATGGAGGAGCTGCGCAACCGCCTGATAAACGGACTTGCTATCCCCTATATGATCCTCGACCTTATCGACCTTCGCGCGGGCAGCTTCTATTCCTCCAGGGACAATCAGGGGCTTTTCGCGGAGCACTTCAACGAGATAGGAAGCTACAGCGACGCGCTGGATCGCTTCGTGGAAAACTGCGGGTGCAGCTTCGCGGACAGAAACGCGATACTTTTCAATTTCAGCGTGGAGCACATGACTGAGCGTTTCCGGGCAGGGGAAAAGATGATCGAATGCGAGGTCTGCCGCAACCCGGAGGGTCAGCCGGAGTGGCTGCGAATCCAGGCGTTCATGTCCTCCGCCGACGAAAACGGAGAGCCGGCGCTTGCTATACTCAGCATTCAGCAGGTGACTACCGAGAAGCTGCGGGAGCTTCGCTATCAGCAGCGGCTTGAAAGGGCGCTCCGCACGGAGAGCCAGTACAGGCAGGCTATCCTGTCCAACGCCATCGCGGTGTACACCTATAACATTACCGAGGACACGATATACGACGAGATAATCGAACAGGAGGGCGTTGACCCGCTGCTTCCCAAGATGGGGCTTACTGTGCCGTGCTCCTATAACGATTACATCAGCAAAAAGTCCGAGCTTATCGTTGACCGCCAGACCGCAGAGAATTTCCGCAGGACATTCTGCACACGTACTCTTGCTGATATGTACAACAGCCACCGCCGCAGCTTTGATACGGAATATGAATTCAAGATCGGCAGCATGGTCGGGTACTTCCGCGAGGCGGTAATAATAACCCAGGATATGGAGACCGGCGACCTCTGGGGTCTGACCTACGTCCGGGACGTCACCGGCGAACACGATCAGGCAAAGCGGGTGGAGCAGGCTCTGCGCGACGCCTTCGACCAGGCGCAGCACGCGAACTCCGCAAAGACGCTGTTCATGAGCCAGATGAGCCACGATATCCGCACGCCGCTGAACGCGATACTCGGAATGTCCACGATAGCGCAGGAGCACATCAGCGACGCCGCCCGGGTCAACGACTGCCTCGAAAAAATACAGACCTCCGGACATCAGCTCCTGGAGATAATCAACAACGTCCTCGACCTTTCGGCGATAGAGAGCGGAAAAACCACCCTTGCCAGTGAGCCGTTCGACCTGAAGGTGTTCATCGACGACACTGCGGGCACGATACGCACGCTGACCGACAAGAAGCGTCAGCGCTTCGTCGTGGAGATCTCCGAGGGGATAAACTATTCGGTGATAGGCGACCAGACGAAGCTGCGGCAGCTTCTTATGAACATACTCAGCAACGCCGTGAAATACACCCCGGACGGCGGCGAGATACACCTCTCCGTGAAGGAGCTGAACCCCGACCACCACGGCGTGTGCCGCTATCTTTTCACAGTGAAGGATAACGGAATCGGCATGAGCCAGGAGTTCCTGCACAAGATATACGACCCGTTCGTACGCGCCGACGACCACCGCATAAGCGGAATACAGGGAACCGGTCTCGGAATGGCGATCGCGATAAACATCGCCCGCATGATGAACGGCGACATCGGAATAAACAGCGAAGTCGGCAAGGGTTCGGTGTTTGAAGTCACCGTCGCGCTGAAAAAGGGCGCGGAGGAGCCTGCGTACATCGGCGGCATTTCCATGGAGGAGCAGCCGCGGCGCGAGCGCATGTCGGACTACGACTTCGGCGGGAAGCGCGTACTGCTTGCGGAGGATCTCGAGTTCAACGCGGAGATCGCGTCGGAGTTCCTTGCGGAAGCGGGGCTTGTCACTGAAACCGCGTGCAACGGCGCGGAGGCGGTGGAGAAGTTCGGCAGTTCGCCGGAGGGCTACTACAGCCTTATATTCATGGATATCCAGATGCCTGTTCTGGACGGCTACCAGGCGGCGGACAAAATACGCGCTCTGGACCGTCCCGACGCGAAAACCGTTCCGATAGTCGCGATGACGGCAAACGCTTTCATAGAGGACGTCAAGACCGCAAAGGAACATGGAATGAACGGGCATGTTGCCAAGCCGTTGGAGGTAAGGGAGCTTACCGCGGCGCTGAAAAAGTGGATACCCGGCTATAAAACTAAGAATCAGAGTTGAACAGAATGAAAAGAATTGTTACGATACAGGATTTTTCCTGCGTTGGGAGCTGCTCGCTGACCGCCGCGATACCGGTGCTGTCGGCGGCGGGGGTGGAGTGCTGCGGAATTCCGACGGCGCTCCTTTCGAACCACACCGGATTTCCGACGTTTTACAGCATAGACCTCACAGATGAACTGGCTCCGATAAGCGATCAGCTCAAGCGTGAGCACATTGATTTCGACGGCGTTTACACCGGATATATTGCTTCCATCGATCAGATAGAGCACATTGAGGAGTTCATACGCCGTTTCAGGAAGCCGGGGGACCCGCTGTTCATCGACCCGGTGATGGGTGACAACGGAAAGATGTACGCGGCGCTCACCGAAGACTACCCCGCAAGAATGCGGAAGTTCATCGAGGGCGCGGACATCATCACCCCGAACATCACGGAGGCATGCCTGCTGACAGGGCGCAGCTTCAATCCCTGCCCGACGCTCCACGAAACAAAGGAAATGCTCCGGGAGCTGTGCGGATTCGGAGTGAGGTTCGCGGTCATCACCGGTTTTTCGGAGAAGGGACAGCTAGGGGCGGTCGGCTGCTTTGACGGCGCCTTCACCGAGTGCCTCACCCCGAAGAAGGACGTTGCATGTTCCGGCACCGGGGACGTATTTGCCTCGGCGCTGCTTGGAGCGGTGCTGCGCGGCGCGGATTATCCGCAGGCTCTGGAGATAGCTACAAAGTTCACATATGCGGCTGTGGAGTACACCGCCGCGGCATCCGACCGCAGATTCTACGGGATACACTTCCAGCCGGTGCTCGGGGAGTATATCCGAATGCTGGAGCGCGTCGAAAAGGGGCGGTCTGATGGCTGAGCAGAAAAGGAAGGGGCTTTCCCGGCTGAATAAGGCGATACTGTTCCTGATAACATCGGCATTTTTCTTCGCGCTGATGAACATGTTCGTGCGGCTTTCCGGCGATATCCCGACGATTCAAAAGACGTTCTTCCGGAACTTCTTTGCGCTGTTCATTGCGAGCGGCGCGATGATAAAGAACCGCTGTTCCATTATCCCGCCGAAGGGTGCAAGGTTCGACCTGTTCATGCGCGCGGCGTGCGGTTACGCCGGGGTCGTACTGAATTTCTACGCGATAGACCGGCTGAGCATTTCGGACGCCTCGCTGCTGAACAAAATGTCGCCGTTTTTCGCGATCATCTTTTCGACATTCCTGCTGAAGGAGCGCGCTAATAAGATACAGTGGGCGATAATCCTGACTGCGTTTATCGGCGCGCTTTTCGTTATCAAGCCGTCCTTCCAGAATGCGGAGCTGGGAGCCTCCATCGCGGGATTCTGCGGGGGAATGTGCGCGGGCGCGGCGTATACTTTCGTCCGCCGGGCAACGGGGAAGGGCGTCAAGAGTTACTATGTGGTGTTCTTTTTCTCGGCGTTTTCTACGCTTGTGGCGTTCCCGCTGATGCTGCTGGATTTCAAGCCCATGACCCTGGTGCAGACCCTAATGCTGGTAGGCTCGGGAGTCAGCGCGGCGATTGCGCAGTTCTGCATAACTACGGCGTATTCCTACGCTCCGGCGAAGGAGGTCTCAATCTACGATTATTCGCAGATAATCTTCGCGGCGCTCATCGGGTTCGTGGTGCTGGATCAGGTCCCGGACGTGCTCAGTTTCGTGGGATACGCGGTGATAATCGCAGCGGCTTTCGTGATGTTCAGATATAACAACCGGAAAACGAAGGAATGAAAAAGAGTGCTGCCGACAAATTATAATTTAGCGGCAAGCGTTCCACTCGTTGCAACCCCTAATAGGGAGTCAAGGGGGACGCGTCCCCCTTGCTAGTCGAGGGCAGCGCCCTCGTCGCCGTTAGGCGAAATACTCCGCACGAAGTGCGGCACTCTGCGCGCTGGCGCGCAGTTACTCCGTGCGGAAGCACGGCTAAACGCCAAAAAGCGCTAAAGGGGTGTGGGTCGGGGAGACAAACGAAGTTTGTCTGAGAAACGTAAGAGTTTTCCCCCACAAGCGACATGTTGTCTTTGTTGAGCCTGACTTCCCAAACAGTCCGGTGGACTGTTTGGGAAGCATATTTCTAGCCGGAATATGCAAACATAAACAATTAAATGGCTGCCCTAAAAGGAGCAGCCATCTTTGTATTATCCGACCAGCATGAGCAGAGTTCCCGCGACAAGTATCGCAAGACCTGCAGCGGAGCGTTTCGTGAGCTTTTCGTGGAACACTATGTAGGAGAACAGTATCGACACGAGGATACTAAGCTTGTCTATCGGAACAACGACGCTTGCAGGGCCGTCCTGAAGCGCCTTGTAGTAGCACAGCCAGGAGCCGCCGGTAGCGAGTCCCGAGAGTGCGATGAACAGCAGCTCGCGCTTGTCCAGCCCGCGGAGCTTATCCGCCTTGCCCGTCACAGGGACCATCAGCCATGCCATCACCAGGACCACCGCGGTGCGTATCGCAGTGCCGAGGTCGGAGCTTACGCCGTCGATACCTATTTTACCGAGTATCGAGGTCAGCGCGGCGAATACTGCCGAGAGAATCGCGTAGGGAAGCCACTTCGCGCTGTTTGAGCCGGGACTGTCGGTTTTCTTCTTTTCGATCATCAGCAGGGTTCCGGCAAGTATCATCACCATGCATATGCATTTCAGCGGGGAAATGCTCTCGTTCAGGAAGATGAAAGCGAGCGCCATTGTAAGCACCGTGCTGGATTTGTCCACCGGCACGACCTTGTTTACATCGCCTACCTGAAGCGCCCTGAAATAGCACAGCCAGGAACCGCCGGTCGCAAGTCCCGAAAGCACGAGGAACAGCCATGTTTTGCCGCTTATGTTCGTGATGCCGCTCCAGGAGCCGGTTATCATGGTCATGAGTATCGCCATGATAAGCACCGCGATGGTGCGCAGAGCGGTTGCCACAGTAGAATCAGTCTTGCGGATACCGCATTTTGCAAGAATTGAAGTTAATCCGGCAAAGAACGCCGACCCGGCCGCGAACACCAGCCACATAAAACGCACTTCCTTTGAGTGAAGAAAAATCAGACCCACCTGGAGGTCTGCTTATATTATTGTATCACGTATTGATGCGTCTGTCAATGAGATATGCAACATTTGTATGGCTGTTGAATCATAATTCACAACTGGGTTTTTCTAAAAAATAGCTGATAAATTATCTCAGGTCATTGACATGGTGACTTTTGATGATGTATAATAAATATATATTGCATGAATAAGGGGTGGATTATGGAAAACAGAAAATGTATTGCTGTACTTACTGAGAAACCTAGCCTGGACTATCAGTCCGGAATACTTAAAGGAATATACAGATCGGCATTCAGCCATGATGCCAACGTAGCGGTATTCTGCGTAACAAGCACACGCAGCGACGAAGCCTACCAGATCGGTGAAATGGTGATATTTTCACTCCTAGGGGATTACTCCAGTTTTTCGGGCGTGATATACCTTCCGGATACTATCGACTATTCCATGCGCGACACCCTGATCACCGAAAAACTGATTGCGGCTTCCAGAAAAATAAAAATCCCGGTCGTGACCATCGACGGCAATTATGATGAGTTCCCCTGCTTCCTCTCGGACGACTCTGAGCCGATACAGTTCCTGGTGGAGCACCTATCCGTCGGGCATGGCTGTAAGGATATCGCGTTCGTTACCGGAAGAAAGAACCACCCTCACGCTGAACACCGCCTGGAAGCGTTCAGCCGGGCAATGTCGAAAAATAACCTTGAAATACGCGAAAACCGCATATTTTATGGAGATTTCTGGCGCACCTGCGGCGAAGATATCGTAAGCTCCCTGCTGGCGGGGGAAAGCGGGCTTCCGGAAGCGATAATATGCGCGAACAGCTACATGGCGGACGGAATATACGAAGCGCTGTACAAGCGCGGGTTTCGCGCGCCTAGGGATATAAAGCTCGCGTGCTACGGCGAAAAGACCGAAACCTCGGAATACATCTCCGCAACGATAAGAGCCACCGATAGCCTCGGATTCTCAGCCTGCGAGGGTCTGTTCAGCATGATAAACGGCGGAAGCATTCCAAGCGTCAACCGTATTCCTACCGAGTTCCAGAAACGCCCCGCGATGACCTGCGGCTGCATGCACCCGGACGAATACAACCTGTTGGATTTCCGCGTGAAGGATCCCAACGAGATCAGCGATTTCTTCACCGAGTACAACACCATGAGCGAGAGCCTGATAAGGCGCCCGAACATCCGCGAGACCCTGTGGACCGCAAACTGGTATACCCACCTGTTCGGGGACTTCACCAGATTCAGCGTGTGCATGTGCGACGATGTAGTGAAGCCCGAGCTGTCGCTTGACGAGAACGATGTCTGCGTAAGCTACACCGATGAAATGCTGATGGTGCTTGACCACAAACGCCTCCCCGACGGGACCTCAGACGCTTTCGTCGGAACGGACAGGCGGTTCCCGGTCAGCGAGGTGTACCCTCCGCTGTTCAGCGCCGACGGCGACCCCGCCGCGTATGTTTTCAGGCAGCTACATTTTATCGAAAGGTGCTACGGGTACGCCGTGCTCTCATACGGCAGTAAAATAATTTCACCGCAGGCAAGCTTTGATTTCTGGGTGAACGTCCTGGCAAACGCCGTTGAATCCCAACGCCGCCTGACTATAATGCGGTACCTTTATAAAAAGGTCAACCAGGACGCCGTTACGGACTCAATGACTGGACTTTTCAACAGAAACGGTTTCAACTCCATGCTTCCACAGATGATAACCGAGGCGCGGGAGGCAGGGAAGAACTTTCTGCTGATAATGTCCGACCTGAACGGACTGAAATACGTAAACGACAGCTTCGGTCACAGCGAGGGCGATAATCTGATAAATACCGCCGCCGGACTGCTTTCCTGCACCCGCATCAGCGGAGCTTCCTGCGAGAAGAATTTCCGTATCGGCGGCGACGAATTCGTGAAGGCTGCCTACGGCGATATCACTCAGCAGGGAATCGACGAATTCCGCCGTGAGATCAGCGAAAAGGTGAACATCACCAACAGCACCTCCTGCAAGCCCTACCCGATCTACATGCCGATAGGTACCTGCCTGCGCAGCCCCGGCGACATCCCGGACTGCGACAAAATGCTCTCCAGCGCTGACGAAGCGATGTACGCCGACAAGATACGCCTGAAATCAGTGACCGGCTTCGACCCCAAAAGAAAATGACCCGGGACCTTCCCGCGCTTCGGCGCAGGAGGGTCTTTTACGTCCCGGGAGGTATTTGCAAAAAGTATCCCGCGGAGCTCCCGCCATGTCTTGACTATTCCTGCGAAAAGATGTATAATGAAAGGTACTCAATTTCAAAGAAAAGGATACTATATAATATGGAAAGAAACTATCCCAAGGCGACCATCACCGAAAAGGGCGAGAGGGCACTCCGCGGCGGACACCCGTGGGTCTATGCCGACGAGGTCACAGAGGTCTCCGGCGAATACGAAAACGGCGGCCTTGCCGACGTTTTCAGCCGCAAGGGGCGCTACCTCGGCACAGGTTACATAAACGACAACTCCAAGATACGCATACGCGTCATCTCCCGCAACGCCAACGACAAATTCGACCGGGACTTCTACGCCCGCAGGATACGCTACGCGCTGGACTACCGCCGCACCGTCATGGGCGCGGAGGATTTCCGCTGCTGCCGTCTCATATTCGGCGAGGCTGACAGCTTCCCCGGATTCACCGTCGACAGATTCGGTGACGTCCTTGTTGCGCAGGTGCTGTCCCTCGGCACGGAGCGCGTAAAGGACGCGCTCTACGAGCTGCTTGTGCAGACCCTCGCGGATATGGGCGAGCATATCTCCGCAATATACGAGCGCAACGACGTTAAGATACGCGAGCTTGAGGGCATGGAGGAATACAAGGGCTTCTGGGCTGGCGCGGGGCTTCGCACCGACCTTTCCGGCGTGACCGAAATAACTGAAAACGGCATAAAATACACCGTGGACTACATCAATGGTCAGAAAACCGGATTCTTCCTCGATCAGAAGTACAATCGCCAGGCTATCCGCCGCATTGCGGAGGGACGTACCGTCCTCGACTGCTTCACGCATACCG
>ULYR01072999.1_pt1 | contig 30437 bp, 26 predicted proteins | sample 1962341 | NCBI WGS metagenome assembly ULYR01 (sample SAMEA4835868, study PRJEB28245) | human gut metagenome | biome: gut microbiome; material: fecal sample | place: Denmark | collected 2008 | reverse complement strand
ACAGTTCATTTCAGTGAGCCAATGAGTTAGCTTCCTTTCAGCCTCGATAGAGTCATCAGATTCCTTAATGAGAGAAATGACTGCACCAATTGCATTTTCACTCCAAATTTCTTCAGTTTTTGTTATAATATCCATGAGGAAAGCCCTTTCTTTGTTTTATTTGTGCACGGAAATTATAACATTTCCACTCAAGGGGAGGCTTTCCTCTTTTATTGTTTCTGGAAAATTCCCCTACCGAGTAAAATTTTACACTAAGTCGTGGTCTGGGAAAATGATTTTTCCACCGCTGCGCCTACTTGCCCACCCCTGTTCCAGAGAGGTAGGAGTGAGCATCTATATACTCTCTTGCGCCCCACCGCTTGCGGGCAATGCTATTGCGTTAAGAAGAATTCAGAAAGTACATGTCATTATGACGTGTGCTTTTTTCATGCTCCATTTTCAATCAGTTAACAAAAAAATAAATTTTTTCAAAAAAAGACTTGACAAATTCAAAAAAATTTGCGGCCTCCGGCCTGTTAGAAGAGGAATCTTCAATTGTTAACACAGGAGGTCTTGACCATGATTTTTGCCAAGCGTATCAAGAAGAGTTTATCCAAACACGTTTCATATGTTATTGCTCATCCGGAGGAATTTGCGATCTTGCCCAAATACTTCCGGCGCAAACGCAAATGGCCGCTTGCACGCATTCTTTCCGTCCTCTTTAATATGCAGCACGAAGACCTGTCAGATGTGCTTCTGAACTGCCTTCCAAAGGAAGAATCTCTCGAAGCTCCTTATACTACCGGCTTTATTCAGCAGCGCAGTCATCTTAAGCCTGATGCTCTGCTCTATGTCTTTAATCATGTACTTGAGGATATCTGCCGGGTTGGAGCATCCAAAACATACCATGGTTACTTCCTTGTGGCCGGCGATGGCTCAGATATTTCCATGCCAACAGAAGTCATTCCCTCTAAGCCCAATGAAAAAGCATCTCGCAAGGTACAGCATCATATGGAACATTTAAATGCCCTCCATGATGTTAAAAATGACCGCTATATAGCCTTCAGCACAAAGCCTAAGCTTGAGTGCAAGGAACGTAATGAACTTCTTGACTTGGCAGATTCACTCGCAAACCAGGATAACCTGCCCTATAAGCCGGAAAACACCATCCTTATCTGCGAACGTGGGTACGAAAGCTGCCATGTATTTGCCAGACTTGTCAAAATGGGGTATCACTTCGTAATCAGGGCAAAAGCCCCTAAAAGCAACGGAATCCTAAAGGGGCTGCATCTCGAAGAAATACCTGAGAAATCCGGTACGGACGTTACAGTAAAGATCCATGTCCGTAAGAACAAGGAAGGTATCTACAAGCGCTCGACAACCAAGCATTGGAATCCGGAATCCGACATGATTTTATCCCTCCGAGTCGTGATTAAAGAACTGCCAAGCGGTGATTTTGAGTATCTTTTCACGAATCTTCCTCAGGATAAATTCTCTGCCGTCCAGATTACTAATATTTATCGGATGCGCTGGAACATTGAAACCTCTTTCCGTTACCTTAAATACGGCATCGGAGGCCTTGTGTTTCATGCCAGAGCACTGAGAAACCAGCTGATGGAACTGTATGCTTCCATGGCCCTGTATAACTGCATTGCCGCTATCGTCAATCATATTCAGATTCCCCGGAACGATAAGAAATATAAATACAAAGTCAATTTTAACGCCGCTATACTTCCCTGCACAAATTATCTTTTCTTTCTTAATGAAAAAAGCGATGCTGAAAAGCTGGAAAAGTTGTTGAAGAAAAAGCTTGTACCTATTCAGCCCGATAGGAAGTTCAAGAGGAAACGCATCCCGAAAAAGAGGGGCAAAGGTTTTCATAACAGAGTCTAAATAAAAGCTCACGACAAATCATGTGAATTGTAAACTGAAGAAAAAATAACTTCCAAATCAAGTGGCTGAAAAAAATCAGCTATTGTCTTGGCCGTTTAGCATGCCATAAATCGCTTAAGTCAATTTTATTAAGATTTGATTCATGTATTAGTAGTCATCAAGTTGTTTAAAGAAAGAAGGTTAACAATTTTATCTCATTCAAAATGACAATTCTTTTTCGGTCGACGCCTTAACGCAATAGCATTGCGCTGGGGGTGGGTGGCGAGCGCCAGCGAGACGGAAGGGGGCACCTACAAAAATGGCGCCACATACTTCCAAAGGGCGCCTTCCTCCATTTATTATTTACAATTCACCATTCACCATTTACCATTTTTAAGAGGCCCCCTTCCACCACTATCGTGGTCCCCCTCCCCCTGACAAGCAGAGGGAGGCAAGTATTTTGAGAAATAAAACACTCCACTAAATATCACGTGCCATGATCTACCTGATACGCCGCCGAGAGCCAAACAATACGCTGACAGGAGCCACCTACTCTTTTCAGCTCAATACGCTCTGGAGAGCCACACTTTGCCATTGTGCAACAAGCCCCAAACACCGCTGTTATTGCAGGTAAATGAGGATAAAGGCATTCGCCTGAATCGTCTGGCTCCCTACCGCGTGTTCTATGGCTTTCACCCATGTATTAGGTGGTTCTGAAACAGCGTCATATTCACTATAGTACTAACTATCTATTTCCTTTCAGCTATTTTCTGGATGGCTGAGACAATAGCTTTTACATCGTTAAAACATTTGTCTACATATACTGCATTAATGGCAGACTGAGCAGCTGAACCATGATCACGATCATCCTGATGCACAATTTTATTTCGTCTATCGAACAACCCAGAGATTATATTTTTACCTAATTTAATTAAATCCTGGCCTTTCTTTCCCGGAAATTGGCTCTTAAAAGCATCTTTCATAACCTCTGTAAATGGCAAACCAATCAAATTAAGTTGTTTATTCATTGAATCAGCAGAAAGATAAACCTCTCTAGACATCCTCCTGTTAACAAAATCATAAAACCATTCTCTTTGTTCAGGCGCATCAATAGCTTTCTCGACTTCCTTCATCGGTATCAGAATACTACAATATTGCTCGCTTTTTGACCACTGTCCCAAAAACATCTGATAAAGTGCATATTTACTCATTTCATGAATATAGAAATCAAGTATTCCTTCCAGAAAAACTATTTGTGAGCGAAGTATTCTCATGCTTTCTTCTTGTTGCCCACTATTTTCAAGCATTGTAGCAATTGCGTCTTCCTTACGTATAGCACTACACCCAGAATCAAAACGCACTTTAATTTGCTGTAAGGTAAAGTGTACAGGAGCTATCTCCGTTGCTACTGATCTGTTTCCTTCTCTTCTCGGAGTGAGATTAAAATTAAGTTTTTCGCTCATATTTACTGCCTTACATCTTTGAAATTCTTTGAAATAATTTTAGCAAAATCCAAATTTAGCATTGGAATGGCGCCATATCTGCCCCTTATATATCCTCTTCTAATATTTTCATCCTTTCTTACATTTTTAATCTCAGCCAAAGAGTATAAATCTGTTGACCGATCTTCTTTTAACTCTGTAAACCAAATTTGATCACGACGGAACATATTCAGGTTTAACAAGCTAGTGTCATGAGTTGTAAAAATTAATTGAGGAAATTCATTTATGTTAATTTTAAAAAACATATTTAAAATTCCTAAAACAATCGATTCATGTAAACTTGTCTCCAACTCATCGCATATCAAAACCTTACCATTAGCTACAATATCTAAAAATGGGCATAAAAATGCAAACAACTTTCTTACCCCATTTGACTCTTCTAATAATAGATCAGTTTTAAATTTACTATACACTACCTTTACTTGTGCTCTATCCATTTTAGATGTTAATATTTTATTCCGAAATTCTGGTGCTAAAAATGATGGCACCTCCTCCGGTGATGGTTTTTTAGTCTCTATTTTAATCTCAAAATCCTGAATCCCCATACCTAGCCCCTTCATAAATGCTAAAATTGCTTCTTTCATATGATTATTAGAATATAGCATATGTAAAGAATAATTAAGCCAATTATTTGGTGCATCAGAATCGAAAATAATTAAATCGTCTCTGAAAAACTTATATACATCTTCAACTTCTTTAACAGAACTAAAATTAGCCGCACACGAAAGTAAAAGCCTATTTGGTTTAAGAATATCACGACAACTGTCAAAACGCCCACGAAATTTTCTCCCTGCTGAGAATTCCATTCCATGACGCTCAAAAATTTTCGTCTGCTTTTTATTTGGGAAAAAATAAAGATATTCATCTTTCACAAGCATTTGCTTTAAGCTAAACTGGTATAAATAGCGGATACCATTAATTACGAACTGCATTCTGAAAACACTTGGTATATCATAACCTTCCAGCTTAAAAGGCTCCTGCTGCCATATTCCTGATCCAGGCTGATTTTGAATGCTAGACAAAACGAGTAGTTTTACAAGGGTAATAGCACGAATAAAATTACTTTTTCCTGATCCATTTGCACCATAAATAACTGCAGACTTTAAAACCCTATGATTATCAAAAAGCTTGCTGCACTCTAAATGAGAATCATCAGTTCCTGCTAAAAGAGAAAACGAAATGGTATCTCTGATAGAACGGTAATTCGAAGCGGAAAATTCTAATAGCATTGCACGTCCTCTCCTTCTTTTCTTAATTTTTCCATCATCATATCACTATTTTGAGCGTTTATCAATGAAATTTGTATATTTTTCGTAAATTAGCTATTATAAAGTAAGAAATAAATAATCGATGTATGCTAAAATTCCATCGGGTATGAGTTACTATCCATATCCGATGGGATTTTTCATTTACATTTCTTCTGTATTTCCGAAGACTGGGAAAAATATTTTTCTAATATAGCCTCACACTAAAATCACTCCTCATTAAGAAGCCTGATGAACACGTTGCCGAGACATTTTTCAAGTCAAGCCACCTGTTAAGCTAAGCCTCATTGTCATTTCGAGCACAGCGATTCGAAATCGAGAAATCTCCTTGAACTATACATCCCCTCCATTAACTGCCATAACGGTATAGGCTAAATCGTCAGGCCCCTTCCACCACTGACGTGGTCCCCCGCCCCCTGACAAGCAGGGGCACAAGTATTTTGAGAAATAAGACACTCCACTAAATATCACGTGCCATGATCCCCCCGATACGCCACCGAGAGCCAAACAATACGCTGGCGAGAGCCCCCATTCTTTTCAAGCACAATACGCCCAGGAAATCCATCTCCCCTGCCCTTGTGCAATAAGCCTCAAAATCACTGCTATTGCAAATATCAGGACAAAGCCCTTCAACTGAAGCATCTGTTTTTCTCCTGCATATTCACTGGCTCTCAAATCGCGTATCGCATGACTCTCATGCGCGTATTGGGTGGCTCTGAAGCAGCGTCATATTCATAGGCCTTTTGGCTCACCCAGCATTGGCTGAATTTCCCCGCCTCCGGGTGGCGATTTTAACCCGACGCTGATTGGCGAAATTTGCCCGCCGCTAACAATCCCAATCGTCGCTGCCTCTGTTGGGCCCATGCCAGAAGACAGTTCGTTAACTGCAAGGTCCCAGGTATCAGCAGCTATGAAGGTACACTGGTGCAGGAAGGCATCAATCGGATTGCCGCTATTTATAGAACGACCTGCCTCCTGAAACGCGTAAGCTGATGTGTCAAGGGAAAGAAAAGGAACAGGTTGAAGAGTTTTTCGCGTGGGCTAAAAAGGTTTTCCCCACAGTTCTGCCCAAGTCCGACATTGGAAGATTCCTGCTCTATTCCATAAGCAATGAACAGAATCTCAAACGTTACCTGACAAACGGAATCTGTGAGATAGACAATAACCCTGTGGAAAACAGCATCCGCCCCTTTACGATAGGCAGAAAGAATTGGCTGTTCTGCGACACGCCCAAAGGAGCTCGGGCAAGTGCAGCCGCATATAGCATTCTGGAGACCTGTGTGGCCAACGGGATAGATCCGGAAAAATACCTCAACTATGTGTTCACCAGGCTGCCTAATGAAGAGTGGCCTCAGCGTGAAACTACATTGGAGAAATATCTTCCCTGGTCTCCAGAGATCCAAAAGGAATGTAAATGAAAAATCCCATCGGATATGGATAGTATCTCATACCCGATGGGATTTTAACATACATCGATTATTTACCGCTTACCTATAAAGTATAGTAATTAAGACGGACGATTCATTGGACTTCGCAAATGAATATTCAAAATGAGTAAGCGGTGAACCCACAGATGGAACTTTTAGAGACATAATAGAACTCCTTTCTGTCAAATGCGATGAAGAGAAAAATCATTATTTCCAAAATGCGCAAAGCCAATATAACACAACAAAGTGCCGGTTATTATCATTTGACATAACTTTTCCCTATAATCTCAGCCTACAAAAGCTACGGACTACTTTTAAAATCATCCCAATCTGATTCTCCGATGCACTTGATGTAATAATCGGTAAAGGCCAAACCAGGGAATAGAATTTCCATAAAGTCTAGTCAAGAAGCCAAAAATCCAATGTGATTGTCTAAGGTCATATAACAGGCTTCTAATATGTATTAAATAATTAAAATGTTCTTTGGGTTTCGCTATATAGTGTATGTCATCATCAAGTATATGCAAATCGCCAAATTCTTTTGCGCATTTGGGAAATGGGTTACAACCTAACTGTATCCAGTTGATAAAAGTAATTTGGGCATCATAAGATAATCGCAATTCAGCGCACATATTCAACATATCATCTACGCAATTCAATGCGCCAGTCTGAGCCGCTTTAATAAATAAATAATCATTCTTGAGGTTTTCGTTATCATATTCCCAATCTTCCAAGATCGGTGTAACCAAGCCGTCTTCAAGCTTATAGCCCTTGGTTGTACCGTGGTTTGCTGTAAAAAGTGCTTCTACAATAGCATTAAAAATAGGTTCTTTCCAAGAATTTTCCGAGCAACAATCCCTATCAAATAAATATCCTTTAGCTCGAATTGATTTCAAGATTGAGGACTCCGGTCTTAAACCAATATAATAGCCATAAAGTTGGATGGGCAATCCGCTGGCATGAATTACTTTTTGTAGAGCTGCTTGCATATGACCAAACCATCCAATGTCCACAATAGCTGCACGTTGAGGAAAATGAAGTTGTTTGAGGTAAGTAACCAATATATCATATTTTTGTTTTGAAGCCCTTATAGCAGCTGGCTTAATAATATTATCATAAAGACGTAAAAAGGCTGGATTTATCCATAAATCATTATATACATAAATTTTCTTATCAGAAAAACCATACTCTGATATTTCTTTTGCGAAGCTACTATATGATAGACCAATTTTTGCCATGAAAGTAGGAATACTTCCTGCCTTAGCCCAATACATGATTTCTTTTATATTATCTAATTCTGGGTTCATCCATATAGTAGGAATAATCAGTGCCTTTCTTGACGCATACATATACTCATTAGGTATACAATCGTCTAGCTTATTATATGCTTTTTGAATTATTTGCCCATCTCTAGCCAAGAAAAATACTTTATCTATATGTTCTTTTTTCAGTTCTACTTGAAGCCAATTAATAAAACCATATAATACAGGTCCTTGTATTTCATATCCAGCTTGAGCAAAGAAATCTTCCGAATCATTGGGATGAATAGCATTCCAAAAATGAAGCGGAGAATGATTATTAATAAAAGCACATAAATTCGCGTAATCGGGGGAACAATAATAGCTTGAATCATTCTTAAACAAATTAATACTCTGATTTCTTCCAATATGTATTGATTTAATCCCCAGTTTTTTCGGTACTTTGTAATCACTTTGCACATTGTCACCAATATGCAACATCTGTGATGGTTTGATGTCCAAACATTCTAACGCTTTAAGAAACAAACTTCCCCTTGCTTTAGTAAGCCTCAATGTTGATGAAACAAACAATGCATTATATTTGATTCCAACTTTAGTTAAAACCTCTTTTATTAAAGATTCTGGCAAATAAGTATCTGTAATAATAATAATCTTTTTGTTTTTTAATAAACAATATTCATATGTCGATTTCATTATTGGATTCATTTGGCAAAATGCATATTCGTATCTTTCTTCAGCTCTTAAAATATCTAGCTTTTTAGATTCTTTAAAGTCGCACTCAATGTATTTATAAATTTCACTTAATGTGACCTCTTCTCCAGTTTTAGAGTAAGACCTGGCCTTCTTTTCAGCCATAATTCTAGCATCTGAAAAACAACTATTTATTTTATATGAACTATCTATATTTTTTTCCAAAATCCTAAATAGTTCTGTGGGGCAGTAGCAATCTCTCTTTATGAGGGTATCAAACATGTCAAATGATATATATTCAAATTCATCTATCATCTTTTCCAGTGTTGAGAAATCATGTTCTTTATTATTGAGCATTTCCTAATCATCTCCACATAAAATTGAAATAACTTTATCAATATTAGCTTTCCTTTTAAGGATCAAATCTTTAATACCACTAATGCTTGTCTTTCTAAACCATAACTAATTGATTATTCATAATTCCATGAGGCTCCACTCAAGAAAGCAGTAATACTTCTCAAAATCATCCTATATGCTTTTGAGTAAATTTGATCTCTAATTTTAAAGGCAGAATGTGTAATCAAAGCAAGCAGTTAACTAAAATTTAATTTCATATTTTCCTAAAAAAGAAAAGGCAAATAGGTATGCGCTACCGATTGTAAAATGCTCGATGACTCATCTGCATAAGCCAAATCTTAAGAGGTTATTGAAAGCTAAATGATATTATTTGGCACCATTATATTATTAGTAGCTTCTAAGTATATTCTACAATTTAAAGTAAAATTTATCTCATTTTTCTAGACTTAATCTCTTTCAAATAAATCTCTAGTATATACTTTTCCTTTTACATCATCCAGGCTATGGTCATACCGATTAGCCAAAATGCTATGGCTTTCCTTCTTGAACTTTTCCAAGTCATTGACTACCTTGCTACCAAAGAAGGTGCTTCCATCTTCCAATGTAGGTTCATAGATAATGACCTCTGCGCCTTTAGCTTTGATACGCTTCATGACTCCCTGGATGGAGCTCTGACGGAAGTTATCGGAATTCGATTTCATAGTGAGACGATAGACGCCAATGGTCATTGGCTTTTCTTTTGTTGGATCATAGCCGCTGTTGCTGTGGTAATAACCTGCCAATGTCAGGACACGATCAGCAATAAAATCCTTGCGGGTACGATTGGAGTCCACAATGGCTTTGATAATGGTCTCCGGTACATCTTTATAATTGGCCAGCAGCTGCTTGGTATCTTTCGGCAAACAATAGCCGCCATACCCAAAGGAAGGATTATTGTAGAATTCACCGATTCTGGGATCCAGGCACACGCCATCAATAATTTCCACTGTGCTAAGACCTTTCATTTCTGCATAGGTATCCAGTTCATTGAAATAGGACACCCGCATAGCCAGGTACGTATTAGCAAAGAGCTTTACCGCTTCTGCTTCCGTAAAACCCATGAAGCGGGTTGGAATATTTCCCTTGATGGCCCCTTCTTGAAGCAGGGAAGCAAACGTATGAGCAGCTTTTACCAATCTTTCATCTGAAAGATCTGTGCCTACAATGATACGGCTGGGATAAAGGTTGTCATAAAGAGCCTTACTTTCTCTCAGAAATTCAGGACTGAAAATGATATTCTTTGTTCCCATCTTTTCTCGGATTGCTTTGGTATAGCCTACCGGAATGGTAGACTTGATAACCATGATGGCATTGGGGTTATACTTCATCACCAGCTTAATGACTGCTTCTACCGAAGATGTGTCAAAGAAATTTTTCTGGGAATCGTAGTTGGTAGGGGTAGCAATGATAACAAAGTCCGCATCTTTATAAGCAGCTTCTGCATCCATCGTAGCAGTCAGGTCCAGATCCTTCTCTGCCAGATATTTTTCAATGTAATCATCCTGAATGGGCGACTTCCTGTGGTTTACCATATCTACCTTTTCAGGAATAATATCCACTGCCATCACATGGTTGTGCTGCGAAAGCAGAGTGGCTAAAGAAAGACCAACATAACCGGTACCGGCAACTGCAATATTCATATTTACATTCTCCTTTCAGGAAAAGCCAAATTATGCAAAATCCTCAATTATAATTTTTTTAAAAGCATGAGTAAAAAGGAAATAATTTAATATCCAATCTGGCATATATGGGAGTCTCATACGTTTGGTTTCTAGGATCCGGATAAATATAATCGTCCTCACTATGGGATAATTTTTCTGCCATTTTATCGGCATCATTTAGCCGTTTCTTTAAGCCTATGAGTTCAGAAGAATAATATGAATAATCTTTTTCAGGCAGCGGATTATCTAAAGCAACTTGTTGTTTCGAATTATCAAACTTTTCCAACATGATATTAGTTTTTCGATCAAACGCAGTATCCTGCCCAAGTATGATTACATAACTCATACACATTTTATGTATTTCGTTCGCCAACTTTAATTGAGACCTGCATGTTTCCACAGAATTTATATTAGTGTTAATAAAAGAAAAATTAAAATCTTTATCAGTAAGTCCAAGTTCTTGACAGATAAAAGCTTGTTTATACAAAATTGATAAAACTTCATATTTAAACTGATTAGCTTCATCATCGCCAATAGATTGACTGATGTATCGACATAAATAACTAAGCATCATATAATTTCTATTATCTTTTTTCTCCTCCATCTTCACTATATCTATAGCATCAGATAATGTGCCCATCGTTTGAAAAGGCTTATTCAAATCTAACTTTAGGAAATAACCAAAAGGCAATAACGTTATACAAATCATAACGAGCACAACAATGAAGACCTTTTTTAGGCAATGCTTCAACTGTAAAGCTCGATATATTATTCTAGACCATAGATATACGCCCAAAAGCCAAAGTCCAAAAGAAAGAGCCATCCCTATGGCTAATGGAATTAGAGACTCTTCCTTAGGTAAATTTAAGAGTATTTGTGATAACTCTTTCTCCTCTGTACTCAATAAGGATTTTTCACTAACACTCAGGAAAATTCGTAAAACTAGTAATCCTGATAGATTTGTCGAGTTAAAAAGAGATTTGATTATTTCTGTAAGGACAGCATAAGGTAGAAAAAGTACACTAGCATATTCACCGCAATTAAAAATTCTTAAAAAATATTCTTCATTTCCTTTTGAAAGGCATGTTGACAGAATCAAGGCAAAAATAACATTCCCAAAAAATAATGAAATAATTTCATACATCGGCCAGTATAAGTGATTTTCAATATTATGCCCCCAAATTGCACCCAAAATTTCATTGACTCCGACATTATAAAAAAACATTTCTAAAGCAATTACATTAATAATCCAAAATAAAGAGGGGCTAAGACACTTCCCGAACCTTATCCCGTTTTCGTATACCTTTTGAGGCTTTACTATCACGATAAGAAACGTGTAAAAATATCTATAAATGACTAAGCATGTACTATTAAACAATCTATCCAGTAGATCATGCAGCAATGTATTACTCGATTGATTCAAAAGCATTCATATCCCTTCCGCCCCAAAATAAATGCCATACTAATTTTATCAGTACTAAAAGTGCGGTTCTTTAAAATTCTTCATTATAAAAGATTAATATCTACATATACATGCTTTAAGTAAAAATTGCGAAGCAAACTATCTCTATTTGGTAAAAAATTCCGGTTCAAACTTTAACCTCTACAAATTCAAAAGATCGAAAATGAGTAATCCGCTACCTTCATAACATTCATATACAAGTAATATGTCATAAAGGATAAACATGTTATAAGAATTGCGCACCTAAGCAGAAATTTAGATTTTACTTCGAATAATTTAGTATTCCATATCTCTGCAATTGCAAATATAGAAAAAATATCGAAGAACCAAACAAAACGCATCATCAATCCAACTGAGGAAATCATAAATGAAAGTGCTACTGCAGTACCTACGGGAAGGATAAATTCCCGATCCCTTGTAAATAATGTATAAGCTAAAAAAATGACGGAATTAATCACGATCTGCTGTAACACACTAATACCTTCAAAATAATCTGAATTTAAATATACTGCATATTTAGGAAACAAACTCGTCAGTAAATTTAAGCCGAAATTAAAGAAAATGGTAATAAGCCCACTAATAACAAATGGAAAAATCAATGACTTGAATATATTTTTCGTACCTCTATTAGAAATTTTAATAAAATGATATGGAAGCAACAAAAATCCTACAATGGCTGAATTATGGAACAAAAACGCAAGAATCATACCCATAAAATACCTGAAAAATTGATTCTGTCGGAGGAATGAATATGCTACTAATATGATTCCAATTGCCACATATTGTCTCATAACATTGAATGATTGGAAATAATAAAATAATGTCACATAGCAAAAAATGCTGACATAAGGATTGGATGAAATTCTATATATTGAAAAAACAATCAATCCATTAGTTACTAAAGATATGGCAAGGATAAAAACAACCGGATCATTTGTAAATAAACGTACCGCCTTTCCTAAAAGCTGAAAGCCGGCTTCAAATGAATCCATTCCATCGGTCGTAAACAAATATGCATATGTAGAAGTATCTGTACCCAAATCAAATGATCTCAGCCCTTCAATTACACTGAGGACAAGCCATGCGCAAAAGCACCACCATCCATATTTCTTATTTTTCCCTTCATTCCTGCTCATCATTAACCACAATATGGTAAGCAATAATAAGCCGATATAGTAAACTTCCATATCATTATCCTCTTTTAAATCCTATAAAATCATAACTTCAACAAAAGACGATATGCCAAAAGATAAGGCACAGACAAATATACCTATTACAATGATAAATTTTGTATTTACAATTTCAGAAATGCTAATTTGATTGGTCATACAAATTTTATTTAAAAAATAATAATGTACGATCGATAAAATGATATAACAAATTAAGGTCACATAAGCGACTGCCTGATATCCGAATAACTGAATACCATAATAGTTCAGAATAGCATTAGCAGCTGCCGCAATAACTGATGCGGTGGATGTGTATTTGGTTTTTTCAAAATACAACTCAAATACTAATAGTATTGAATACAAATAAGTGAAATAAGAGCTTGCCGCTATAATGCCTATGAGTGAAGCCGCTTCATAATAATTTGGTTTCATAAATAATCGTATATATACTGTTCCGAATAACGTTGGAATAACGGTAAGAACTGCCATGAGTAGATATAAAATACCGGTTCCTCTTCTTAATTCAAAATAATTCTTTTTCCCCATGGTCCTGTAAATCCAAGGACAGATGGCAGAATTAACACTATTTACGATGATCTGCATAATCATGCCAAGACTATAAGCAATTGAATACAATGCCAGTTTCTCACTGCCATAATATCTCGCAATCATTATATTTCCTAAATTAGTCAATACGATATTAGCCAAATAATGAGGCAATAATGGTATAGCTAAGTGCAAGGCATACTTCCAAATTGTTTTATTATATAAAGTTCTTCCTTTTGGAAACAGAATAAAAAAAATGATTATACCGATAATGGCTTCGCAAATTACAATAGCCAACAAACGTGAATCTGCCGATCCCTGATGGGTAGATACCATATACAAACCCAAAAGCGTAGTGGAGAATACGCTTATCAATGTAACAATAACAACCAATTTATAACTATTGCTCATTCTTTCCTTTTGTAGAAAAATGTTGTATGGCATCATCATTGTACATTGTAGAAACATATATATCATCCAATGCAACGGCATTCCTGTAATCGGGGTCCACATTTGATAAAATATACCGAATATAAAAAATAAAATGCAGGACGTCAACCAGGAAAGGCCTATTAGACTTGTCACATATTCATCCGTATGGTCCTGAAATTTAAGAGCTCCATTATTATAAACCTGGTAATGCAAGTTAAGTGTCGCAAAAATCAGAATCACAGAAAACCATGACTGAAATAGAGAAAAATAGCCATATTCTTCCTGCGGCATGATGGACGTAAAAATTGGTACCGTTATAAACGAGATTCCTTTTTGAATTGCACTGCATGCCACAAACCACAAAGATGCCTTAACAGTTGGTGCCGCCTGGTTATATAATTGCAGATTGTTAAAATTAATATGCATAAATCTACTCTACCTGTATTGCTGATAATATCTCATGAATCGAGTTCTGCATCGAAAAGTCTTTAGATTTTTGAAGCTCCTCTGTTTCATATGAATTAAGATCTCTAGATTACCAAATAGCTTTTTCCGGGCATCCTCTAACCCATTCTCAGAATTTTCCACAATCTTACCATATCCGTAATCGCCTCTAAAAGAATCGTGTATTCCTATACAATTCGGCATTAAAGCTGATATCTCCCAGTATAACTGCTTCCGCTCCTGTCGTACCAGCCTTTTCTATTATTGAGAAGCAAGCGAACAAATCCGCATTCTTTACATACTCATATAGATTATGTTAGTATTTGTTTGAGTATGAGGAAAGAAAGAGATCTATATATCCCCACTTCCCCAAACCGTTTTAACAGTGATATCCAAATCGGGCCTATTGCTGGATTCATTAACCAACTAGACAAGAATAGGCTCTGCTCCACCACCATTTAATCCAGCGTTCAAAAGAAAAGATCTTCGTTTTCTTCTTTCTTCTTGCCAACCATATCAATACCCTCTCAGTTTTCCAATTGCTTTACAATATAGAACAGGTGAAATAAAATACATCATAGATTTAAAACGTTGTCTTGGTGTTTTGGCATTTTTCAAAGGAAATCTTCTTTGAAAAGATTGCACATAGCTTGAAGGTCGATCTAATTGGGGCATAGCACGCAGAAAAAGCATAGCCAGCCTGTTGCGTAGCCATTTGACTTCATCGCCCGTATGCTTATTGAATTCTTCATTTAACAGCTTGCACACTTGTAACGTAGATGATGCACTATATTCCTTTTTTGATGAATGCATGATAGAGCTTTTCCGAATATAATGATAATAAAAATAAATATCACTTACATAAATATTCTTAGCTTTAAGCAGCGCCAAGGGAGTCCATAATTCATCTTCATGTATAATTCCTTCATAAAAGCGTAGATGATTTTTTTCTATGTATCCTTTTCTATATAAATAAAATTGTGCACAAAAAGATATATCCTTTTCATCATGCAAGCACTTACTTACATATGTATATTCATTATACAATCCCGGCAAAACACGATATGGTAATTTTGACTTTTTATGCCCTTTGTCATCAATGCTCCAGGCACGTCCCATGATTAAATCAAAGTTTTTAGCAAATAGGGGAACAAACTTTTTTAAACATCCTGATTCTATCCAATCATCACTATCCAAGAACATAATATAATCACCAGTAGCAATATTTAGTCCGGCATTCCTTGCGCTAGACAGCCCGCCATTTTCCTTATGGATTACGCGAACACTTGAAGGATGTTGCGAGCAAAATGAATTACAGATTTTTCCGCTAGAATCCGTAGATCCATCATCAACCAAAATAATTTCATAATCGTGATAGTCTTGCTGCAAAACAGAGTCAACACATCTTTTCAGATATTTTTCCACATTATAAACCGGTACGATAATACTTAATTCCATAAAGATGCCTCTCTATTACTGTTCTATACTCCTTTTTGCAATCTCTCTGTATGAAAAATAAGGTTTTGCCTTCTCCACCGCTATTTTCTTCATAGTTTGATATGCATCAGGATTATTAATTAAGAATTCAATATCCTGTTGGATTTCTTCAGTGCTATCGTGTTTCAAGAACAGCACATTACCACCTAAATCAACATGATGTGTGCCTGCCCAATCCTTTACGATTAAAGGAATTCCTTCACCTGCTGCCTGTTCCCAGTAAACGGAATGTCTGCCGGGAAAAACGACCAAATCCGCAGCGGCAAAAGCAAGATAAGATTGCTCTGAATTTACCCACCCCATATACTGAATTCTTTCGGGGCTCAGTAAATGATTAAAACGTTCTTTTATATTTTCTGCTATAGATCCAAAGACGAGCAATTTTACTTTATCATTATTTATATTCTTCACTGCTTCCATTAATAGTAAAGTTTGTGTTTTCCAGGCATCTATTTTCCCACCTGTAACAATCAGAAAATCATCTGCCTCAATTCCATATTTTTGCCTGAATTTCAGTTGTTTTTCTTTATCTGAAGTTTTTACTACTAAATCATCATCGGCTCCCATGACCAATAATTCACATTTTTCTTTAGGAATATGATATAGATTTATCAGAAAATCGACTCTGGCAGGAAGTACTCCGTAAAATTTAGCAGCATAGGGTAAAATACTATGAGCACATATTCTCCATAAAATCTTATGCCGGATATTTTTAGATAACCAGGTAGTAGCACTATTTGAAAAATCTGCATGATTATCAACATAAACTGTTACATTCGGATGTTTTTGCGCATACTTTGCTACCTTGAAGACATCTAGAAATTGGACTCCATGCACAAATAATATATCCGGACTTTCCTGTTCAAGTGTATGATATAGGCCTTTATATATTTTTAGCCTATTATTAATAGTTCCCAATTTAATTGGCAATCGAATCATATGAACCCCATCATCATTGACATAGTCCTTATGGTTCGTCAATGTGAGCTTGCCTTTTTTATTCCATATCCATTCCGATGCTAAAAGAGTCACATCATGCCCCAGCTTTACATGATATTTTGAAATCAGATTATCCTGATAATTAAATCCATCTGTTACCGGCCCGCATAGGCAGATATGAACAATTTTCATTATTACATCTTCCTTTGATAATTAGTTAATTTTTTATTTAAACTTTTCCGTAAAGATCTAAGTAGAATAGAACACACCGTTCCTTGCTTAAATTTTCTATCTGACTTTTGTTCAAAGACACATGACACAAGTCTGAGGCCAGTTCTTGTAAGATTTGCTTGAAATCATTCTTTTCTATTATAACAGCGGTATCGCCTGCACTTTCAGGGCTCCCGCCGGTATTGTATGTAACCACCGGCGTCCCGCAGGCCAGGGCTTCGAGGTTTGTTGTGGGATAGTTATCTTCATAAGTGGGATTGAAAAAGACGTCTGCTGTGGTATAGATGCCTGCCAGCTCCTGGGGGTTATTGGTCCTTTTGATGCCAATGATGTTCTCCGGGAGACTTTTTATTTGTTTATCATTGAGTCCCACAAGAACAATCCTGGTCTCTTCGTCCAAAAGCTCTGCCAATTTGATGAAATCTTTCAATCCTTTTCGTGGTGTCCATGGGCTGGCAATGCCAAGGATTATTTTTTTATTTTCAAGGCGATATTTCTTTCGGAAATCTGAGGGCGTGGGTTTAAATACATTGAGATCAATGCCATTATGGATGACTTCTACCGGATAGTCTTTCAGGAATGACTGCTTTACAAGCCCTGCCAGCCAATAGGAAGGTGTCACGATATGAAGGTTTTGGATTCCGGTAAAGAGGGATTTCTTGAGTTTGAAATTTTCCCGGCTCCTGTCCAGCAGCCAGGATGTGGGATAGGTATTTTTTTGTGGGCAGTCATGACATCCTGTTTTCCAGCGGTCGCAGTGGAGATAGTCAAAATAGGCACAGTGTCCGGTGAAGGCCCAGCAGTCATGGAGTGTCCATACTATAGGTTTATTATACTTGAAAAGGAATTGAAATAAAACCTTGTAATTCAAATAATAGCCATGAATATTGTGCAGGTGAATGATATCAGGATCATAATCTCTGATTTTCTGAATCAGTCCTTTTGTAGCACTGGTAGAATAGAGTCCCTGAGCATCGGTAAATCTGGACAGTGCTGCATGCAAGTAGACTTCCTTTTTAGAATCAATCTTGAAGGAGTCCACATCTAGCGGTGCACTCCCCCGCCCATAGGCGATGCAGCATTCATATCCTTCCTTTTGAAGAACATGGGCAATATCCACAGCAATGCGGCCGGTGCTTCCGGTGCCGCATACGGTATTTATCTGAAATACTCTCATTTCTCTTTATCCTTTACTGAATTATTTGATACATCATCATGCAGCCTTCCTGTCTATAGGACAGGAAGATACATCTTCAGTAAAAGGAACAAAGAGAAGAATCAGGCCGGAGTGTCTATCGACGATAGATGTTAAGTCATGGTCCCCCCCGGTTTACATTATGGTCATTCATTTTAATCAGTTTTGCCATTTCATCAGCCAGCCTTTCAGCGTCTTGAATATCAAAAAATTCGCAATAGCGGTAATCTTTCAGGATTTCTCTTGAAAAGGGAGTATTAGAAGCAAGGATAGGGGCCTTGGAAAGGCGTGCTTCCATCAAAGGTAACGGGAATGATTCAATATAAGAGGGAAAAAGAAGTGTAGATTTGCTATACCAATTAAATACTTCTTCCCTTGTGAGAAATCCTATAAATTTTACAGGAAGCATCTTTTTTTTAGCCACTTGGCTGAGTTCCTGCTCATAGGGACTTCCGTTTTCATTTAAGGTCAGTATGGCTTCAAATCCGGAGAGTGCTCGTGCTTTCAAAATTTCACAGGCTTCCAGGATCAGTTTATGATTTTTATAACTATACCCTGCCGCCGGATAAAAGAAGTATGTTTTACCCGCTACAGGATGGTAGGATTTTACTAAGGAGTCATCAATGGGCGGGGTCTGCACTTCGATCTTATGAGCCTGGACATTACATTGATGAATGACAGCCTTTTTCATCCAATTTGTCTGGGTAATAATATAATCTGCCCGGTCTATGGAGTGATAGATAAGACGGGCTATGATATTCTGGTATATCCAGAACAGTTGATTTTCATTCCACTTAAATTGATATTCAGAAAAAGGCAATGAGTTATGAAGGTATAATGTCTGCTTTACCTTGACAAAAGGCAGAATCGTATTCGTCGTGGAAAATACTTCGTCAATTTTATATTTTTTTACAAGCTGCGGGGCCTTCACATACTCAAAGAAGAGACGATGCCCCCAGCTTTTTTTGATTTCTGGGAAACGGAGTACTGTAATATTATCGCATTCCTCTAAATGAGGTGTGCTGACCACAAAATAGTAGTGGTTTTCTTTTTTCTTTTTAAATTGCTCATAGAAATCCATCAGCACGCTGAGTGCACCGCCGGATTCAGCAGCTACGCTATATACAAGAATGTTCATGTTTTTCTCCATTCTAGTCATTTGGGGTGGTAGGAGCCTTCAGCTTTCAGCCTTGAGCTTTGAGCTTTTAGGCTGTTCGCCGCTGGGCTTTCTGCTCATTTGGAGTGGAAGTCCGGGAGCATTGAGCACTTCGCCACTTGCCGATTTGTGGCTCAAACCGGCTCAAGGCTGAAGGCTCGAAGCTCAATGCTTTTTCTCCGCTGGGCTTTCTGCTCATTTGAAGTGGGAGCCCGGGAGCATTGAGCACTACGCCGCTTGGCGCTTTGTGGCTCATCTCGGCTCAAGGCTGAAGGCTCAATGCTCAAGGCTCCCTATTTCCTCCACACCATCTTATTCACGATTTCCATATAGCTCTGGATAATCTTCACAACTTTAGTAGACACATTCTCCTCCAGATAATCCGGAACCGGAGTACCGTAGTCGCCGTTCTTATTCATTTCCACCGCCGTATCTACAGCCTGTAGCAAGGAATGGTCGTCAATGCCAGCTAAAATGAAGCATCCTTTTTCCATAGCTTCCGGGCGTTCTGTGGATGTACGGATGCAGACAGCGGGGAATGGATGTCCCACAGAGGTAAAGAAGCTGCTTTCTTCCGGCAGTGTACCGGAATCGGATACTACAGCAAAGGCATTCATCTGGAGGCAGTTGTAGTCATGGAATCCCATAGGTTCATGCTGAATGACACGTTTATCCAGTTTGAATCCTGTTTCTTCCAGCCTTTTTCTGCTTCTGGGATGGCATGAATACAGTACAGGCATATCATACTTTTCTGCCATTTTATTTACTGCATTGAAGAGAGAGTAAAAGTTCTTATCTGTATCGATATTTTCTTCTCGATGGGCGGAAAGGAGGATATATCTGCCTTTGATAAGTCCCAGGCGTTTAAGAATATCACTGGCTTCAATCTGTTTGAGGTTGGCATGAAGGACCTCTGCCATTGGAGAACCGGTAACATAGGTTCTTTCACGGGGAAGTCCGCAATCTGCCAGGTACCTTCTGGCGTGTTCCGAATAAGCAAGATTCACGTCACTGATAATATCTACAATTCTGCGATTTGTTTCTTCCGGCAGGCATTCATCTTTGCATCGATTGCCGGCTTCCATATGGAAAATAGGGATATGGAGCCTTTTTGCACCAATAACAGAGAGGCAGCTGTTTGTATCTCCCAGAACAAGAAGGGCATCCGGCTTAAGCTGTACCATGAGTTCATAAGACTTGGCTATGATATTCCCCATGGTCTCCCCCAGGTCTTTCCCTACAGCATTCATGTACACTTCTGGATTTGCTAAACCCAGATCGTGAAAGAATATGCCATTCAGATTGTAGTCATAGTTCTGACCTGTATGGGCCAGGATGGTATCAAAGTAAGTACGACATTTTTTAATAACGGCAGAAAGACGGATGATTTCGGGGCGGGTACCTACGATAATCAGGAGTTTAAGTTTGCCGTTGTTTTTGAAGGATGTATGTGGAAGAGTCTGTTCCATGTGGTGGAGCCTCCTTATAGATAAAGATAATGCGGCGCTGGGCTTTTGGCTCATGTGAGGTGGAGCCTTCAGCTTTGAGCCTTGAGCTTTGAGCTTTTGGGCGAATCGCCGCTAAGCATTCAGCTCATGTGAGGCGAGAGCCCAGGAGCTTTGAGCGGGTTGCTGCCATGCCGCATTGTGGCTCATCTCGGCTCAAGGCTGAAGGCTCAATGCTCAAGGCTAACCCCTCCCCTCCCCAATTCATCTCCGACCATTGAGCTCGGGGTCCGCCTTTTCTAAGCGTCTCAGGAGTCCTGCTGTCATTTTACTGATTTCCTCAATCATTTCATTAATATGAAATACATTTTCATCGGAAACGTAGTCTCTTCCAGCCGCTATGTAGAGCTGGGTCTGCAGTTCATACATGGAGCCTCTGGCGATGTGCAGGAAGTAGTAGAATTCTTTGTCGGATTTCCGGCCATAGCCTTCTGCAATGTTGGAAGGGATGGAGACGGCGGCTCTTTGCATTTGGCTGGCAAGGCCGTAGGTTTCGTTTGATGGAAATTTTTCGGTGATGTCGTAGACTTGCATGGCGAGGTCCATGGATTTCTGCCAAATTGCGAGGTTTTTGTATTCTGCCATGGTGGAGGTCTCCTTTGGTGTGTAATAGCTCAAGGCTTTTTCGCTGCTGGGCTTTCTGCTCATATGGAAGATGGAGCCTTCAGCTTTGAGCTTTTGATCGAATCGCCGCTGAGCTTTGTGCTTCATGTGGCACAGGAGCCTAGAAGCTTTGAGCAGTATGCTGCCATGCTGCATTGTAACTCAATCCGGCTAGAAGCTGAAGGCTCGAAGCTCAAGGCTCATTCGCCGCTGGGCTTTGTGCTCATATGGGGTGGAGCCTTCAGCTTTCAGCATTCAGCTTTGAGCTTTTTAGCTGCTCGGCGCTGGGCTTTTGGCTCACTAGGAGTAAGAGCCCGGAAGCTTTGAGCGATATGGTGCCTTGCCACAGTGTACCTCAACTTAGCTCGAAGCTGAAAGCTCAAGGCTGAAGGCTTTTTCCCCGCTGGGCATTTAGCTCATTGGGTGCAAGAGCCCAGGAGCATTCAGCTAGCCTTCAGCACCATACTGCCATGCCACAGTGTGGCTCAACTCAGCTCAAGGCTGAAGGCTCGAAGCTCAAGGCTCACCAACTATACTTTCTCCGCAAATGTATCCGGATGTTCCGGATTGAAGATTTCATTGCAGGTCATCACGGTCACCAGGCTTTCTGTTTTCGACAGGTTGATGATGTTATGAGTCCAGCCGGGGATCATGTAGACTGCTTCTATTTTATCACCGGATACTTCAAATTCTACTTTTTCTCCGGTATTAATATTTCTTTCCTGGATCAGACCGTGACCGGCTACGACGATGAAGATTTCCCATTTACTGTTATGCCAGTGCTGTCCTTTGGTTATGCCGGGACGGCTGATATTGACGGAAATCTGTCCACAGTCTTGCGTATGTACAAGTTCAGTGAAAGAACCCCGGTTATCAATATTCATCTTAAGAGAGTATTTGAATTTTTCCGGTGGAAGATAGGTAAGATACAGAGAAAAGAGTTTCTTGGCAAAAGAGCCTTCCGGCATACGGGGCATCATAAGTGTAGCAGGCTGGTTCTTAAATAGTTCCAGAAGATCTACGATTTCTCCCAGGGTTACTTTATGAGAGGCGGGAACGCAGCAGTAACGGCCGTCTTTTTTTAATACGGTGTCAACACCATCAAATTCGCAATGCTTCTCTTTTCCTTCCAACAGGTCATACATACCTTCGATGAGATCGTCGATGTAAAGCAGTTCCAGTTCTGTGTTTCGGTCGTTGACGGTATAGGGCTGGTCATTGGCTATGGCCCAGCAGAAGGTGCTTACTGCACTGTTGTACTTGGGACGACTGTGACCCATGAGATTTGGGAAGCGGTATATTGCCACTTTGGCTCCGGTTTCTTTTCCGTAGGAAAAGAAAAGTTCTTCTCCCGCTTTCTTGCTCCGTCCGTACTCGCTGTTTCCAAAGCGTCCGGCAAGGGTAGCCTGGATGGAGGAGGAAAGCATAACCGGACAGGTATTGTGATATTTCTTTAGTGTATCCAGCAGCAGGGAGGCAAAGCCGAAGTTTCCTTTCATGAAATCATCCGGATTCTCTGGGCGATTGACTCCGGCCAGGTTAAATACGAAATCTGCATGGTGGCAGTATGATTCCAGTTCATCCCGGGTGGAGTCTCTATCATATTCATAGATTTCATCAATTGTAAGGTCCGGTCTTGTTCTGTTCTTACCGTCTCTGATGTTTTTCAAATTATTGACCAAAGCAGTGCCTACCATACCTTTGGCACCGGTTACCAGTATACGCAATGAGGTTTCCTCCTTAGAATAAAGTGGAACCATTGGGAATATCCGCATCATCTGGAACGTTGACGCTGTTGCTGACGGTGACGGTGCTCCCGATACGGGCACGTTTCCCTACTTTCGCATAGGTACGAATAACAGAATTGGTGTAAATTAAGGCAAAATCATCAACTGCGCACCCATGGTGGATTTCTACCCCCGGGTTCAGGAGTACACCATTTCCTACAGCTGAGCCATTCTGAATAACCGCATTGTTAAGGAAAACACAGCCCCAACCCACCTTGGCAAAGGGACTGATATAAACGCTGGAGCAGAATATATTTGGAAAATCGTACCCCAGAGCCTGGGCTTTTTCATAGACAGACTGGCGGAGCTTGTTATTTCCAATCACCACCAGAAGATGGAAAAATTCCTTCCGCAGCGCTGCTATGTCGGAAATATGCCCAACTACTGGAGCTCCGCAGACCATATCCCCCGGGTTATAGCCATCATCTACAAAGGAGCAGTCGTATCGCAGTGAAGCATGTTCCAGTACAACTCTGCCAAATCCGCCTGCACCTACCAGTAAAAGTTTTTCTTTAGACATTGGGAATTCCTCTCAGTAATATGTGATGCAATTTCATATAGAATTAATAAATATTAATTTTCCCATTTGGCTAACTTTTCTTTTACATATGGAATGGCCAGGAGCTTTTCTTTAACTTCATTTACCTTAAGCCTTCTCGTATTAGCCGAAGTAAAAGAATGTATATCCTTACGTTTCAGATTTCCCTTTACATAGAAGTTATCATAGTTCAAATCCCTATTATCTGCTGGGACACGATAAAATCCACCCATATCAATGGCACGCATTCTTTCTTCTCCAGTCATCAACGTTTCATCTGCTTTTTCTCCATGTCTGGTACCAATAATTTTTATTTCATTATCAGCATGGAAGATTTCTTTAACGGCCTGAGCTAAATCGGCAATCGTCGAAGCAGGTGCTTTCTGAATCATAATATCGCCAGCATTTGCATGTTCAAATGCATAAATTACAAGTTCAACTGCTTCAGAAAGGCTCATCAAAAAACGGGTCATTTCCGGGTTAGTAACTGTCATAGGTTGATGCTTGAAAATCTGGTCAATAAAGAGAGGTACTACAGAGCCGCGGGAGCAAAGGACATTACCATACCTTGTGCCGCAAATGATAGTGCTGTCGGTGGTGCGCGATTTGGCAACAAAAACCTTCTCCATCATGGCCTTAGATGTTCCCATGGCATTGATAGGATAAGCCGCTTTATCTGTAGAAAGGCAGATAACTTTTTTTACTCCCGCTTCAATAGCTGCGGTGAGTACATTATTTGTACCAAAAACGTTTGTCTTCACTGCTTCCATCGGGAAAAATTCACAGGAAGGCACCTGCTTGAGGGCGGCTGCATGGAATATATAGTCAACCCCATGAATGGCATCTTTAATAGACTGTAGATCACGAACATTACCAATATAAAATTTAATCTTACTTACCTGGTCCGGATAACGTGCCTCATAATCATGACGCATATCGTCCTGCTTCTTCTCATCTCGGGAGAAAATGCGAATTTCCTTAATATCCGTATCTAAGAACCGATTCAAAACTGCGTGACCAAAAGAACCGGTCCCCCCTGTAATCATCAATGTTTTTCCTTCAAAAATAGACATCCTTTATCCCTCCAATAATTGTTTCATTGCTTTTTCTATCAAATCTAAGTGTATTGTCTTATGGAAATGCTGCTTAAAATACTTCCTCCCATTTTCACCACAATCTTTATATTTCTCCGGATAATCAATAAAGTCTTGAATTCCATCTGCCAATGCATTTACATCATCAGCCGGAACGGCGATTCCACATTTTGCATCACGGATTACTTTCTGGGCCGCTCCGTCAATTGCAGCAATCACGGTTTTACCAGCGGCCATATAGCCTTGAAGTTTATTAGGTATGGTGTGCCCAATGATACTTGTACCAATAAGTCCCATAAAGCAGGCATCTGCTATAGAATAAAACTTGGGCATTTCCTCCACCGGATGACGTCCATGGAAAATGAACCTATCATCTAAGTTTTTTTCTTCTACGAGCATCTTTAAATCTGCCATATAACTTCCAGTACCTACGACATGAACATGCCAAATTTTATCAGACTTAATCTTTGCAAATGCTTCTACAAATCGATCTAAATTCTGCGCCTTCCCTATATTTCCCATGAAAACAAAGTTGATACCGTCATGAGGCCTATAAAAGTTTTTTTCCAAATATGTAGAATCTGCAAATTGCGGTATATAAAGCAGCTTATTCTTATCTATTTGGTGTATCTGAATAAAATAATCGAGAAAATCGCTACTTTCCACACCAATTAAATCGCTCTGCCTATAAATTTTAGTACTAAAGAATTTGATAACTTTATAAAATAAAGAATGTGGGCTGATAAATGTCTCACAAGATTCCGGCCATAAATCACAGCAATACAGGAATATCCTCTTTCCAGTCAGATGTTTTAAGAGTATCGCCGGAACCACCATGAGAATTGGTGATAATTCATAAGAATAAATTACGTCAAAATCCCTTTTTAGCGAAAGTGCTTTCAGCGAAGCAAAAATACAGAAACTAATATAATTGATGCCTAAATGTACCAAGCCCTTATGACGTGGAAACTCTTTTGCCCTGATAATTTCTACACCATTTCTCATTTCATGCCGATGCTCACCATGTTGATATCCATCAAAGATTTCTCCCTGTGGATAATTTGGTAGTCCGGTAAGTATAGTAACCTGATGTCCTCTTTTGGCCAAAGCTTCACAAATATCAGTGATTTGAAAATTTTCAGGGTAATAATGCTGACAAACGACTAATATTTTCATGCAATTACCCCTTTAACTTGCTCTCTTACCTTCATGAATACCTTTCTCCTCAAAAACACTGACAAATGTAGCCAAAAATATTTTCAAATCAAAAAGAAATGACATCTTTGCATTGTATTCCCCGTCCAATATGGCTTTTTTCTTGACACTAACCTCATCCCTGCCATTGATCTGTGCCCAGCCTGTAAGGCCGGGGCGTATCTCATCAACGCCATACCGTTTTCTTAAAGAAATTAGTTCTATTTCAGTCAAGACTACCGGGCGAGGTCCTATGATACTCATATCACCGCGGATAATATTTAGAATCTGCGGTAATTCGTCAAGACTGGTACGGCGCATCCAACGTCCTGTCTTTGTAATCCATGCTTCAGGATTATCCAGCTTTTCTGTAGCACAGTCATGAGGTGCCTCTGTCCGCATACTGCGGAATTTGTATATAAAAAAAGGAATATCATGCCATCCCATCCGTTTTTGTGTAAAAAAAACCGGACCTCCATCATCGATCTTAATGAGGACAGCCAATAAGATAAATAGAGGAAATAGAACAATGAATCCACACAAGGAAACAACTACATCCAAAAAGCGCTTAAAAAAATGGCGATACATGAATGCACTCTCCTCGTAAAAAAATATATTGCGAACAAAATAAGAAAACTAGTGAAATAGGAATGATACCTTTACTCAATCAGAACAATACCCTTTTTTTGAAGGAAAAATAAAGGTATTATTCTGATACCATGATTTGATAAAGGTATCAGGTCTTATGCCCGCATTGCGGGCATCGGCCGCCTTTGGGCGGCCAGCCCCCTTCCACCACTTCGCGGTCCCCCTCCCCCTGCAAGCAGGGGGAGGCAAGATTTGAGGTAGAGACGTGATCCCCCTCTCCTCCATGTTTTTCTTGCCCACCCCCACTTAGGGGGTGGGTGGCGAGCGGAGCGAGACGGAAGGGGGCATCTAGGAGTCGGTTTCCAGCTGCTTTATCCTCTCATCTATAACCCTTTCGATTTCCATACAGACTTCTTTGAAGTGGAGGTTGATCTTACCATTATAGAAGCGGATGACCTGGATGTGATAGCTTTCGAGAAAGACTGTCCTCTTCCTGTCGTAAGCTTCTTCTTTTTCGGTGTAATGCTGGCTGCCGTCCAGTTCTATAACCAGGCGGACCTGCGGACAGTAGAAGTCGCAGATATAGTGGCCTATGATTTTCTGCCGGTAGAAGCGGAAGCGGTGTTTTCGAAGGAAGAGGTACCACAGTTTTCTTTCTTCCTGTGTCATGTTTCTTCGAAGTTCTTTCGCCCTTTCCAATAGGGTGCAGTCTTCGGGCATCATGTATTTCCTGTCCATAGGGGCCTCCGGAATAGCAACGAGAAAGTAAGGGGGGAACTCTGCAGCGTAGAGATAATAGCAGTTAACAGCTGGAGCAGCCCCCTTCCACCACTTCGTGGTCCCCCTCCCCCCGCGAGCGGGGGGAGGCAAGATTTGAGGTAGAGACGCGGTCCTCCTCCCCCCCTGCAAGCGGGGGGAGGCGAGATTTGAGGTAGAGACGTGGTCCCCCGCCCCTGACAAGCAGAAGAGGCAAGGTTTTGGGTTAATCGCCCCTCTCCTCCATGTTTTTCTTGCCCACCCCCACTTAGGGGGTGGGTGGCGAGCGGAGCGAGACGGAAGGGGGAATCAGTGCAATGGTAAATGATGGTGGGTGCCCCTTTATGTTTGATGGCACCCCTTCCACCGCTCACGCGGTCCCCCTCCCCCTGCAAGCAGGGGGAGGCAAGGGTTATGGTACTGCTTTTATCCTCTCATGCTTTTGAAACGGAGGACAAGTTTTTCTGCTCCTTGTCTTACCATTTCAATGGGGTTCTGTTTTCCTTCGTGGTGGCCTTCTTTTTTGTGTTTTACATGGTCATTATCGTAGTAGTAATAGTAATATCCATAGCCGTAGCCATTGTGTCTGGCCTGGGGAACGGCGTTGAGGATGACGCCAAGGATGTTGGCTCTGCCCTGGAGGAGTCTCTTTTTAGCTTCTTTGGCTTCTTCAGGAGAAACGAATCCGGAGCGGATAACGAAGACCACTCCGTCCACTTTGCTGGCCATGACGGCAGCATCGGTAACGGCAAGGATAGGAGGCATATCCAGAAGGATGTAGTCGTATTTGTCTTTGACTTCATCCAGCAGGTCCTGCATTCGTTTGGAGCCCAGAAGTTCGGAGGGGTTGGGCGGAATAGGACCGCAGACAAGGACGTCCAGGTTGTGGTGGACGTCTTTCTGCACCACTTCGTCAAAGGTTTTTCCCATAGCGATGATATTGGAAAGGCCGATGTTCCGGAGGCCGAAGATCTTGTGCTGCACCGGTTTTCTCATATCGCAGTCAATGAGGAGGACTTTTTTCCCGTCCTGCCCCATGGTGATAGCCACATTGGAGATGGTGGTGGATTTCCCTTCGCCGGGGGTGGAGGAGGTGAAGCTGATGTATTTCAGTTCTTTACCGGCTCCGGCAAATTGAAGGTTGGTGCGGATGGAGCGGTAGGCTTCCGCTATGGGAGAACGTTTGTCAATTTCTGTAATCAGTTGGATATCTTCGTTCATTTTTTACCTCCCCGCAGGCTGTGAATGAGTGCTTTGAATCCTGTTTCTTTTTGATTGTCCGGCTCTTTCAGGCTGTCTGCATCAGGAATAGATCCCAGTACGGGGAGCTGAAGGTACTGTTCCACGTCTTCGGAGGAGCGGATTTTACGGTACATGAGGGCTTTCGCCACAGTGTAGCCGGATCCGGCAAGGATGCCGAGGATGGCCGCGAGGGCAAGGGTCAGCGCTTTTCTCGGCTTGATAGGACGCTCCGGAAGTGTGGCTTCGTCGATGACCTGGACTTCATTTGGTACCATGACTTCGGCAACTTTCGCTTCTTCCAGCCTCTTGGCCAGCATGACGTAGATTTCCTGGGCCACGTCGGCGTCTCGTTTCACGCGGATGTATCCCTGCTGGTCTTCCGGCAGCTTGGCGATTTCTGCATCGTTTTTCTTTTCCAGGGCAGCAATGGCTGCATTTTTGCTCTGGGCTACGGCAATGGCTGCTTCGCTGGAGAATTTATCGGACAGCAGTTTCTGCTGAACGGTACTGGAGGATGGGGCCTGCTGGGCTACGATTTTGGAAATTTCATCATTGAGGGACTGTCTGGTCTGGGCGATCTGCTGGTTGATTTCCTGCATTTTCGGATGTTCATCGGTGTATTTGCCGGTGTAGGATGCTTTGGTGGCTTCCAGCTGGGCCAGCTGTGTCTTGTACTGCTGAATAGCCGGGCTGTCGGCGATTCCTGCTCCGGCGTCGGAGAGCTGTCCTTTGATGCTTCCCAGAGCTGCCTGCGCCGTTTCCAGATCCAGCTGGTTCTGGGCTTTCACTTTGTCAAGTTCGGTGAGCTGGTCCGCCAGGCCTTTCATCTGGTCCGTGGTGGAGTAAATCTTGTGGGCTACCTGGTAGGCTTTCATCCGATCTTCCGCTCCTGCCAGTTCTGTTTTGGAGGAAACGACACGCTGTTCCAGAAATTTCCTGGTGGCCTGAGATTCAGCATGGGAGAGCTCGGTCAAACGGTTCAGGAATCCTTTCACCAGAAGGGAATTGGCTTCCTGTGCTTTTTCCGGTGTCCTGCCTGTCACATCGACTTCCAGTATCTGGGTATCCTTGTAGGGCTTGGTGGTAATACGGCCTTTCACGTAGCCTTCGTAGTCCGGATATTTTCCGTCTTTCAGTTCTTCTGTCTGTTTAATCACAGGAATGACTACGTTGCGGCTTTTGAGGATTTCCGCATCGGTATTCATTTCCTGTTTGATCATCTGGTCGCTTCCGGCAGGCAGGGCACTCAGAATAGAGCTGGACAGTCCTTTATCCTGCTTTATGCGGAGAAGTGAGGTGGACTGGTACGTGGGCGGCACCACGATCAGGTACGCCGCAGCCACAGCAAGAAATCCAGCTGTCACCTTTGCTATGGTCTTCTTGTTGTCATCTATGATCTGCCATAGCTCTTTCAAGTCAATTTCCTGATCTTGCAATTGTTTACTCCTTTATGTGAGGGATTACTTTTGAATCATATGGGAGGGGTAGAATAGTTTCTTGTTTCTAGTTTCTTGTTTCTAGTTTCTTGTATCTTGCTATTTGCTTTTTTGATATTTGTAATGAAGATTCAAGCCGGTCAATCAATCGATTGATTCCTCCGGCTGTATTTGCTTCCATTTGCAGCAGAGGCTCTAATTTCTCTTTAGGTGCAAGCCCCAAATCCATGCAGATGAGCAGTTGTGTTTCTACTTCATAAGCAGAACCTCGTGCATTATAGAGAAAATGAATATATTCCTTTAATGTCCCACGGCCGGCTCCCTCAGCAATATTTGAGCTGATAGAAACAGCCGCCCGCCGAAGCTGAGATGTCATGGCATATATTTCTGCGGGAGGAAATGAAGCAGTAAGAACATAGACAGCCTTGACCAGCCTTTTTGATTCCTGCCATATCCACAAATCTTTATAGCTCTGCATAGCATGGCTCCCATCTATAAAATACACTTTCTTTGTAGATTCCTATCTGATTTTCCGGTTCACGAACCCACACGAATCAGAAACTAAAAACTAA
>ULYR01040715.1_pt1 | contig 30951 bp, 34 predicted proteins | sample 1962341 | NCBI WGS metagenome assembly ULYR01 (sample SAMEA4835868, study PRJEB28245) | human gut metagenome | biome: gut microbiome; material: fecal sample | place: Denmark | collected 2008 | reverse complement strand
CGTCGAGGTGTCCCAGCTCGTGGCGTTGATCGTCGAGGAGTGGCAGCTCATGGCGTTGATCTCTCCCTCCGTCGCCAGCAGATAGCCTATTCCTTCTCGAATCTCTACGTCCTGATTGACCCATATCTGATGCGCGGCGAACTGCTCTCGATTGGCCATAATCACATCGGCAAAGTCTCGTGACTTGGCGCACCACCAAAAATTGTCCTTGACAACCGCGATAACCTCTTCGATTGTCTCTGCGGCGTACAATCTGCCATACTCATCTTTGCAGGCTCCGTTCTTCTTTCCGAAGGCCAAAAGGTCGGCCTTGATCTTTTCGTAGTTGGTGTTCATGGGTGTATGAATTGAATGTGTATGTGCTATAACTTACCCTCCATTTTCAGAATGAACTCGGCCATCGAATTGACGCCCTCGCGCTCGAAAGCGTCCCGCTTGTTCGTGTCTACCGTTTCGGGCGATATGCCCAGCTTCTCTCCCACAAGTTGCCGTATCTGCTGCGGTTCAAATCCCATCCTCATGTAGTGGATGCACCATTTCATCGTCTCCTGCTGCCGCTTCGTCATGTTGGTCTTGAAATTCCCGCAGCACACTACGCCCCGATACTTGCAGAACAGCGACGGACAGTTTGCCGTCTCGAAGTTGAAGTCCCCGTCCTCGTCGATGTCCATCTTTTCGTCCGCACCGCCGCAGTTGCACGACAGGAATGCGCTCACAATGTCGTGACGGTGTTTGCGGACGTCGGCCCGGCTCTTGCTGTATTCTTTATCAAGAGCCGCATACGCTTCGGGGTATTCGGTCTTGATCTTCTCTTCGAGGATCACCACGATCGGGTCTTTCTCGGTCAGCTTCACGAATCCGCCGCCTGCCTGCTGGTAGATGATCGAACGGTCTTGCGTCCGCTGGAACTCGATGTTTTGAAGTTTGTAGGCCATAGTGAAGACGTGTTAGTTATTAGCACCGCGATAGGGGAAATCTTCGGGGAACAGTTCGTCGCCCGTGAGCGTGCATCCGGCGTATTTCTTCAGAGCGTCAGATACTACTTTGCGCTCTGCGGGAGTTGTAGGCCGTACCTCGCCGCGCAGCCAGCGGAGCGACGTTCCGATGCTCTTCTCTGTTCGCACCTTTATATAATCCATCACCTCTCTTTTCGTTCGTTTAGAGAGTGGTGCGTAATACCTGTGTGCGGGTAGAACCGGATGAATCGCGGCCTTTTTGTTTGCATTATTCATTTTAAAAACATATTTTTGATATGTGATTTAAGACCACAATGCAAATATATAGAAAATCTAATTACAACTATCAATAATGAATAGATTTTTTTATAATTATTATTTATGATATTTAGATATTCTATAAATACATTGATCTTATGGGGGTTAAGGAAAGAATAATTCAATATGCGGATTTGAAAGGGATCAGCAAAAGGGCTTTTGGATTAAAAATAGGAGCCTCTGGTTCTTTTGTAAGTAATATTAGTAACAGCATAGGCCCCGATAAGATTAATATGATCAGGCAGGTATATCCCGACCTGAATATTGCGTGGTTGTTGTCAGGAGAAGGCAATATGCTCAAAGAGGCTCAATCTGGCGAAGAAAGCAGTGCGTCTCAAGAAATAAGCTCCGGGAAAGTTATTCCATACTTTGACGCTGAAGTTGCCGCCGGAGCACAATACGGCATGGAAATGACGCCAGCAGCGCCGGCCGGATGGATCGAGATCGGAGGCATATTAAAGGATAGCGAGTTTGCGATGCGAGTATATGGCAATTCGATGGTTCCAAACTATCCGGCAGGATGTGTAATCGGATTGCGGAGATATACCGAAAATTTCATCGAGCCGGGAACCGTGTATGTAATCGAAACGGCCGAAAACCGCTTCCTGAAACGGCTCTATTACAACGACGATAAAACCGCATTTAGCTGCATCAGCGACAACCACATGAAACATGAAAGCGGGCCCCGTGAAGGGAAATATTTTTATCCCGAGTTCGAGATTCCGCTTGAAGATGTGAAAAGGCTGTTCAGGGTAACAGGTGTTATTAAACGGAATATTATGTAAAACCTATGCGATATGGACTTCAAGGATTCTATCATGATGCTGGCCGACAAGGTGGTGAAGATGAAGGACAACATCAAAACGGAAGAGGCAACGAAGACGTCTTTTGTCTTGCCTTTCATCCAAACGCTCGGATATGATATTTTTAACCCGATGGAGGTAACGCCCGAGTGCGATTGCGACTACGGCACCAAGAAGGGCGAGAAGATAGATTACACCGTATTCCTCGACGGCAATCCGATCATGCTCATCGAATGCAAGCACTGGTCGGCGGATTTGGACAAGTACCAAGCCCAGCTGTTCCGCTATTACCATGTCTCAAAGGCGAAGTTCGGCGTTTTGACCAACGGAATCGTATATAGGTTCTTTGCCGACCTTGACGAACCGAACAAGATGGATGAAAGGCCGTTCTTCGAGATAAACCTGCTCGACCTGAAGGATAGCCACATAGACAAGCTGAAACAGTTTTGTCGCAGCCAGTACGACACGGCCGTTATACTCAACTCCGCCACGGAGATGAAATACACGAATGCGATCCGATCCTATATTGTGGCACAAAGCACAGAACCCTCGGATGAATTTGTCAAATTCCTGACAAAGCAGGTTTATAACGGGATGGTTACCCGCAATGTAATAGACGATTTTCGTCCCATGATTCAACGTGCTTTTCAGTTATATACGAACGACTATGTAAATGACAGGCTGAAATCCGCAATAACGCCCGATATACCTGCCGTAAATGTTGCAAAGGAACCACAGCAGGAGCCGGAAGAAGAAAGCGAGGAAAACAAGATAGTTACTACAGAAGAAGAATTGCAGGGATTCTATATCGTTCGGGCTATCCTTTGCAATACGGTTGATCTTAATCGCATTGTCAGCAGGGATGCTCAAAGCTATTTCGCTATCCTGTTCGACGATAACAACCGCAAGCCGGTATGTCGTCTGCATTTTAACGGAGGCAAGAAATACGTCGAGACTTTCGACGAAAACAAGGCTGGGACAAAGCATTTGATCGAATCGTTGAACGATATATACAAGTTATCCGACCTACTTATTTCAGTAGTTCAATTTTACATAAAATAAAAATAGTATTTATGAGTGATCAGGTTATATATTGCCCAAAATGCCATTCAACCAATCTGCATATTGACAAAAAAGGGTTTAGTGGAGGCAAAGCTTTAGCAGGTGCCATTACATTTGGAATGATAGGTGCGCTTGCGGGAACAATAGGCAGTAATAATATTGAAATAACTTGCTTAAATTGTGGCCATAAATTTAATCCTGTAAAAGAAGCTAAACGGGAACAACAAGATAAAGCCATAGAAGAAATGTCTGAAAACAATCCTGTAGGATTAATTATTGCACTATTGGGAAGTTCACTTGCGGTAATGCTACTATTTGTTTCTGGAGTATCAATCTGGTGGTCAGTAGTCATATTTTTAGCGGCTATTGTTATTCCTGTATTTACAGCAAAAAAATAATCGCATATCAAAATGAAGAAGGCCGGGGATTGCTCCTCGGCCTTCTTCATTCATTCTCGAACATCATCCGGGAATAATAAGGATAGCTGTTGGTGCGGCTTCGGGAAAGCCGTATCCAAAAGCTGCATAAATTTTGCCCAGTCATATCCTGACGCTCGACCGAGGGCTTCAACGGCAGCCAAATGTTCTTTCAATTTTGGACGGCCTATTTCTTCAGTCAAATGTTGGTGATGTCTTTCTTTTCTTGCTCCCTTTTCATTTTTGGGATTTACCCGCTCCAGTTCCGACAATACTGCTGGGCCAATACGTTCGTACACGATGTCGTTGATCCATGTACCTACAACACCGGGACGCTTGTGTGTCATAGTCCAATTCCATCCGTGCATTCGATATATCATTTCAAAGAATGAATCGTTGAATGTCTTGACCCACTTGCTGGCCTCCTCCGATATGAATTGAGACAAGAATTTCTGCAGCTCGTCTTTAGCTCTGTTCTTGTCTTCCTGATAGCCGGTAGCTTCATCGACAAGGGCTATGATTCCAACCTTTGCAACAGCTCTGATGATTATATCGGCGTTGCGCACTATTTCGTCATTATTAAAAACGCCGGCACGATTTGCATCAATTACGGCTGAACATATATCAACAAGTAATGTTACTTCATATCCGTTAGCACTTGATTGCGAGCCTCCTGCGTCTATTCTTTGAAACTTTATAGGCGATGAAAGACGATTTATAATACTATCATCCCCGGCATTCATATAATCGGAAACGCCATCCATGTTGCAAAAACTTCGCATCCATTGGCCGCTCTTGCTTTCATATCCTATCGCTTTCTGCAATCCTCTGCCCGAGAATACTCGCGTCCCGTCTTCCAAAACATAGCACGGAATCTCTAAATTTCCAAGTTTCAATGGCGTCTTTTCAGAGCCATAAATAGCCTTTAAAATCTTTGTCATATTATTGCTCAAATTTTATTTTAATCGACTTCCCGCAATGCGGACAGCGGCCTTATTTCCGGTGTTTGATCTCCGCTTCCAACTCCTTCAACTGCTCCATATCCTCCCGGTCGGCTTCGATAGCGTCCCTGCGTTTTCTGCGAGCATTGAACTCTTCATAAACCCGGTAGGCGAATGCGTCTTTATGCTCTTTGCGAACGGAACCGGCATTTGGTAGAAGAGGCTGATCGTTAGATACCAATATTTTATCTACATTTTCCCTCCAGAATCCCATCGTAAGGTCTTTCCGGTTCTTTGCTCTGAACTCGGCCGTTTCGAGGAAGATCACAACCAACCGATTCAAAGAGTCGAGTTCGTCGTGCGTCAGGTAGTTTTTGGCGATAATAACGTCCTGCTTGCGGACTACGGCTCCCTTCCATGAGGTAAGTCCCATATTGGGGGCGTCAGCATCAGCACGCAGCATCACGATCTCCGCGGATGTGTGCCCCGTTATGGCATAGAGGAGTTTATTTTGCGTTTCGGCATAGAACATCTGCGTAGCCTTGTCCGTTGGGTCGTAATCGCTGCTCAATGCAAACAGATCGCGCACCTTCTGATAAAATCGTTTCTCCGAGGCCCGTATATACCGAATGCGATCCAATAACTCGTCGAAATAGTCGGGTCGTCCGTCCGGATTTTTCAGACGCTCGTCGTCAATAACGAACCCTTTGCGGAGGTATTCGGTGAGATTGCGGTTTGCCCATTGGCGGAATTGCACACCACGGATGGACCGGACGCGGAACCCTATTGCCAAAATCATCTCCAACGAGTAGAATTTGACCTGATAGGGTTTGCCATCTGCAGCAGTTGTTAAGTAATTCTTAATAACTGAATTTCTGTCTAATTCGTTTTCTTTTAGTATGTTACTTATGTGTTGGCTGATGTTGGGGACAGAGGTGGCAAAGAGTTCGGCAATCTGCGTTTGATTGAGCCAAACCGAGCCGTCACGGGCCAACAGGGAAACGCGGCTTTTCCCATCCACCGAATTGTATAGTATCAACTCTTGTTCCATGATTATTCCTTTTCTCTGATCTCCAATACCGCTCCGCAATGCGGGCAAGTGATCGTATTGGTCGGCTGCGGGGCGAACAGCTCCGGAACCGTAACCCCAAGGGCAGCGGCAATACGTTCCAGCAAATCCAAAGACGGCGATGTTTTACCGTTGGCGATATTAGACATATTTGGCTGCGTGATTCCGACTAATTCTGCAAGTTTGGTAATCGAAACCCCTTGCGATTTGCTTATCTCTTTAATTCGCAACTGCATTGTCTATTAAATTGAATTTATATTGTATGCAAATATAGTCATTATTTATGTATGCGATATAAAAACATGAAAAATATTCTCAAAAAAGATATAAAATATTTGGTAACTATATTTTAATACAGTATATTTGCATCGTAATCATAACGCAAAACGATATAAACAACCATGACAACAGAAATCAATAACGAGCTGCTGAACCTTGCAAGACTGGCCGCCGACTATATTACGAAACTGAACGGCGAGAGCGACACGTTCGAGGTCGAGACCGAGAACTTCACGGCCTGCATCAAATACGAGGCAGAGTATAAGATGGTGAGAGGTGGTGACAGTTATTGCGGCATTTGGGAGATGGTCCCCGAGTTGGTAAGTGAACAGACAACCGTCGAGGCTGTTTTCAACGACGACAGCGAGGACAAAGAGGCCGCCGAGTTTCTGCAAAAGATGTTGAACTAATCAAAATATGACTATGAAAACGACCGACCTTTCAACCATCATGCGCCTTGCGTGGCAGTTCTACCGCACGACCCGCCGGGCCTTTGCCGAGTGTCTGAAGCTCGCTTGGCGAAACTTCAACCTCGTGCGTCGTATGCACACCGAGGTAGTGCGATTCTACTTTCGCAAGGTAGACGGCACCCTGCGTGAGGCGTGGGGCACGCTGCGCAGCGACCTCGTGCCGCCAACCAAGGACAACGACACTCGCAAGAAGAACGACACCGTGCAGGTGTATTTCGACACCGAGAAGAACGAGTGGCGGTGTTTCAAGCGGCTGAACCTCGAAACGATATAACCATCTCTCAACATCCTCTGGACTTAAGGTGGCACACCGGACAAGATGCCCCCGGCGGTAATTCGGCCGCCGGGGTTTTGAGAAGAGGCATTACATATTTATGTGATAAATGGATTATTTCGCTCATTCCATATTTTATTTACAGATTTTTGGATAATGTGCCGACCGTGTGCACCTTTGCTATTGACCTGTGATGGTACAGGCCACGGATTCCGACGAAAGACATGGCAGATGGCAAAGGGCTAACAATCAAACAAGAAAAGTTTTGCAACAAATACCTCGAATGCGGCAACGCTTCCGAGGCGTATCGCTATGCCTACAATACAAGCCGGATGAGCGAAGATACTATCTGCAACAGCGCTTACAAGTTATTGCAAAACGGCGAGATTACGGCGAGGATAGCTTATTTGAAGGATCACCTTGCCGAGGCCGCCGGAATATCAGCCCTTCAGATCATCCGCGAACATCAGAAGATCGCCTTTTCCGATGCAACGAAGATTCGCACCGGCTGGATGTCCTTGAAGGACTTTGACGCGCTGACCCCCGAAGAAAGAGCCTGCATCAAATCGGTAGAGACCAAGCAGACGAAGCGGGTAACGCCTATGGGCGACGACGTGATCGACGAGGTGGTGAAGATCACCTGCTATGACAAGCAGAAGGCTCTCGACAGTATCGTGAACATGCTCGGCTACAATGCGCCGGAGCGGAAGGAGGTGACCGGCAAGGACGGCGCCCCGATCGAGCTTTCGACGAAGGTGGACTATTCGCAGCTGTCGGACGATGACCTCCGGCAGGCTCTTGCTCTGATTCAAAAGGCCGCCGATGGTAAATCCCATAAATAAGCTGGTCGCCGATCGGCTCCCGATCGAATGCGAGATGTTCCGACGAGGGATATTCGACTTCATCACCACGTCGGAGAAGGGAAAGCACGTCCGGCAGGAGCAGGCCTTGCAGATTCTGACCGACAGCGAACACACGGAGTTTCTGTACGGCGGTGCGGCCGGTGGCGCCAAATCGTGGACGGGCTGTTCGTGGCTCGTGTTCATGTGCCTTTACTATCCTGGCACGAAGTGGTTTATCGGCCGAGAGGAATTGAAGCGACTGCGCGAATCGACGCTGATAACTTTCTTCAAGGTATGCAGCCAATATGGCATCGAACGGGACAAGGATTTCCGATACAACGGGCAGGATCACTATATCCAGCTCAGCAATGGCAGCCGCATCGACCTGCTCGACCTGCGCTATCTGCCTTCCGACCCTCTTTACGAACGCTACGGTTCCGTGGAATACACCGGCGGCTGGATCGAGGAGGGCGGAGAAGTGCACTTCGGCGCATACGACACTCTGAAAACACGTATCGGTCGCCACATGAACGACAAGTACGGTATTCTCCGAAAATTGTTTATCACCTGCAACCCAAAGAAGAACTGGATGTATGCAACGTTTTATAAGCCCGCAAAGGCCGGAATGCTTCCGAAATATCAAGTCTATATCCCGGCGTTGGTGCAGGATAATCCATTTATCGAGAAGGATTATATCGAGGCACTAAAATCAACAACCGACAAGGTGAAGAAAGAACGCCTGCTGTTCGGCAACTGGGACTACGACGACAACCCAAACGCCTTGTGTTCATACGACAATATCCGGGAGATATTTTTTCCAAAAATCAAGGCGAAGACGGGCATCAAGTATATCACGGCCGATATTGCACGCTATGGCTCCGACCGCGCCCGAATCCTTGTGTGGGACGGATGGTGTGTCATTGAGCAGGTATCGTTTGACAAAAGCGCAACGACGCAGATTGCCGCCTGCATCGAAAGCCTTGCAGCCAAGCACAACATTCCGCGATACCGGATTATTGCGGATGAGGACGGCGTGGGTGGCGGCGTGGTCGATATGTGCCGCATTGTTGGGTTTGTGAATAATGCCGCCTGCTTTAATGGCGAGAATTACTCCAATCTGCAAACACAATGCTGCTACAAACTATCCGAGAAGATCAACGCTTTCGGAATATCCATCGTCTGCGAGCTATCCGAAGATCAGAAAGATGAGATAACAGAGGAACTGGAGCAACTTCAGACGTGGAACGTGGATAACGACCGCAAGTTGTTTGTAAAGCCAAAGGAAGAAATTAAACAGGATATTGGGCGGTCTCCCGACTGGCGCGATACGCTGCTTATGCGTGTTTATTTTGACTACAAGACAGTGCGCCCAGTATCAAAGGATGATTTAGGACTTTTTTGACAATAAATAACAATACATATGGCAGTAGTAGAACAGATTGCAACCGTGCTGCGAAACCGTCTGAATGCTGCACTTGGGCGCAAGCAGAAGCTCGTAGAACTCGTTGAAAGCGGAGACATAGCCCGCCTTATGGGAAAGCTCGATTCCCAGCGGGAAAAAGTTGATGTTGCGCTCAAGCAATACAACAACAAGACACACGCTATCATGTCTCGTGCGGAGGATGTGGAGAAACAAAAGAATGGCAGAAAGAGGGCCAGACTGCCGATTCCTTATCCTAAAGTTATAAACAGGCAGGCTACGGCTTTTCTTTTTGGCGGCCCCGTACAATTCACGGATATATCGGATGTCGACTATGTAAGAGATGATAACGAAGAATTGCAGGCTATAAGTGTGGCTAAAGACGCATTTGCGTATTTCAAAGACATACTCGACACTACGCGGTTCGATTCAAACATGAGGGACTGCAAAACCCGTGCAGGCTCGGAGACTATAAGCGCAAAACTGTATCATATATATCTCGGTGAGGACAATGAGTTGCACGTAATAGTAAAGGTATTGGCCAAGTCTCTCGGCGACGACTTGTATTATAAATTCGACGATTATGGTCGCCTTATCATGTTCGGACGATATTTTACTATTGACGACGAGGAAGGCAACGACGAAATACATTTCGATCTATATACTTCCGAATATATATACCGATGCACACAGCGTTCTATTGGTTGGGAGGTAGAGCCGGAAATCAATATTGTGAAGATGATACCTGTAATGCTGTATCAAGAGGATACGACGGAGTGGGATGACGTACAAGAGTTGATTGAAAGGCGCGAATCCATACAATCAGACGATGCCGATATGAATGATTACTTTTCAAGTCCCAAAGTTGTAGCTAATGGGCTTATGGAAGGCGCTATCAAGCCTAACGACCCAGCGCAGATCATTCAAACGGAAAATGGCGGCGATGTAAAATACCTCACTTACGACACAGCGCCAGAAAATCGAAAAAGGGAGTGCGATACGCTTGAATCGTTTATTTACGGCATGACCTATTCGGTAAACCCATCGTCGGATGTTATCAAGGAGATGAAAATACCCAGCGGCGTTTCGTGGGAATATATGTTTATGTTCCCGATGCTGAAGGCAAAGGATAAGCAGGACTATTACGGAGCCATGATAGACCGCGAAATAAACCTTGTAAAAGCTATCGTAGGTGTTCTTTATCCGGAGGTTATTAGCAACGGACAAATTGAGCGGCTCAAAGTGGGATACCAATTCTCTACGCCTATGCCTAACAATATCCAAAATACTCTGGATAATATTCAAAAATCAAAAGACATGGGAACTATGAGCCAAGAGACCGCTGTATATCAAAACCCGCTTATAAAAGACCCGAAAACAGAAATAGAGCGTCTGCGGAATGAAGAGGCAGAAAGGAAGACGAATAATATTTTTGATCCTACGGTATAATGGCTCGTATAGCTGTCGAAAAGTGGAATAACGACCACATAAAGCACGTCAATTATTATCTGTCGCAGATAAATGATCTGTATGATGACGCCATAGACGAACTTGTGCGGCTGGGCATGACGTACGGATATTCAGTTGATGCCGGAAATTTGTTCCAATTCAGCGCAAATAAAAGCAAGGAGCAGGCTGCAGATGTCGCTATTTCTACATTCAAAGATCGGCTCAAAACCATAGTAACAGCTGGAATAGCGTCGGAATGGACTTTTGCCAACGAGAAGGTCGATTCGTGGGTCAAGGAACTTTTCTCCGACCCGAAAGATGGCTATTTGCTGCACAACCTCGATGCGCTGGATGCCTTTGCCAAACGGACGTCATACGGGCACACGCTGTCGGGGCGCGTATGGAATATCACGCGGCAATTTCAACAGCAAATCGAGCTATCACTCTCTGTGGGCATCAGCGAGGGACGCAGCGCGGCGAAGATCAGCCAAGACGTGCGGGCATACCTTAATGATCCGGACAAACTATTTCGACGCGTGCGCAATATATTCGGAGAAAAGGTACTATCGAAGAAGGGAATGTCGTACCACCCCGGGCAGGGTGTTTACAGATCATCGTATCAGAATGCGATGCGTATGGCCCGCACGGAGATCAATTCGGCGTACATGGAGGCGGATTATATTCGCTGGCAGCAGCTCGACTTCATTGTCGGCTACGAAGTCAAGACTTCCAAGACGCACTCCAAATGGCTGGCGAAGTTCTGGTATCCACGATTCAAGAAAGGACGTGCACCATTGGAGATATGCGACGCGATGGAGGGTAAGTATCCCAAGGATTTTAAATTCATCGGCTGGCATCCCAACTGTCGGTGCTATGCTGTGCCTATACTTGCTAACGAGGGGACAGGGGCAAACTGGTGGGAAGAACCGCAGAACGAAGTTAAGGAATTGCCGAAAGGGTTGACAAGCTGGATCAATGACAACAAGGACAGAATCACCGCTGCGGCAAAGAAAGGAACGCTGCCGTATTGGATCAGCGAAAATAAGAAATACGTTTCTACTGAAAGCAATGAGTAAAACGATCATACACCAGTTCGACCCGCAGATATATCCGAGATTGCTATGGGTGGTTATCGGGGAGAAGAAAGGATCGGCCATATCTGACCGGTTTGACAATATTCCGGATATGGATGAATCAACAGACGCCGACGTGAATAATGCGTACGACAAAATATCCAAGAAAGGTGGCATTTTGATCCGTTTTGAATCAAAAAAAGCCGCTCGGAGTTATTCTATTGTAGCGCACGAAGCATCACACGCTGCTATGTGCATATTCGACTATATCGGGGCAGTCCCTGATGTCAATAATCAGGAGCCGTTTTCTTATCTTGTGGGATGGATTTGCGGATGCGTTTGCGAGGCGGTGTGAGCGGATTTGTCACCCAAACATCTATTCCTGCCATATTCACGCAGTAGACCTGCAACTCCTTAATGCCCCATTTGCCTTTGAATGCTGATACGAGCTGTTGAATATCTTTGAGCATCTTTCGCCTGTCTTGCTCAAACTCCGAAATCTCTCCGCCAAAAAATTCTTCTATGTTGGTATCAAGTGGAATAATATGCCCGGATAATTCATTTTGCCCTACCTCCGAAATATCGTTTTTTCTCTTTGACATAAGTTGTGCTTATATATTTTTCTCAAAGGTAAAAAATTTTTGATAATTTCTTGCATAATGTGCCGATTGAAACCACTTTTGCGATAGGATGCTTGTGAGGATGCAAGCCAACGTATTCGCACGAAACGACTAAAAGGGTCATGGGTGGATGATCGTATGGCTGCTGGCGCAAGCTGGCAGCCTTTTTTGTTGCCCAGCAACGGGGACGCGGATGTGATGACACATTCAAAACCAAATAGACGAAAAGGACATGAAAGAAAATCTTTTGGCATTGCTCAAAACCAAATTTCAGGGGGTTGACGATGCAATTCTTGACCGTATCGCAACGAAACGCGCCGAGAACGTGACGGACGAGAGCCAATTACCTGCCATCGTGGAGGGAATTAGCTTTCAGGACGTGTTACAAAGCTACGGCGATTACCGCGCCGGGGATGCCTCGCAGACAGCAGTTCGCAACTACGAAAAGCGGCATAACCTGAAAGACGGGAAGCCCGTAGTATCTGCCGACGGGGGCGGCCAGCAACGCACCGAACCCGAAAACAAACCTTTCGATATGGCCGACTTCGAGAAGCGGATGCAGCAGATGATTTCGGACACTGTAAAGCCGTACGCCGATAAGGTGGCCGGATTCGAGGCAGATCAGAAAAAAGCCGCTCGCGTTGCCACTATCCAATCCAAAGCAAAGAAGCTCGGTCTTGACGATGATGTGCTGTCGCTGATAAAGATAGGCGACGATGACGACATCGACGAAGTGCTGGGAAAAGCCGCCAAGCTGTTCAACAAGACGGTGGCTGGGAAAAATCCTCCGCTGGGAGGAAGAACCGGAGAGGATAAGGTTTCGGCTGCAGTTCAAGCCCGCATAGATCGTCGGCAGGCTCCGAACTCCTACAACTCCACGGCGATCAAAGGAGTAAGTCAAACCAAAAACTAACAATCATGCTTCAAAACAAATTTTATCCTGCCCCGGAACCCGATAAGGTTGTTTTCGAGGTAGTGTTTTCCGAGAAGGAAGGAGGCGGCACCGTCGATGTGTCGGGCATGGCCGTCGATCTGCCCGCAGGATCGGCTGTCGGGCTCGACAACGGCGTCTACAAGCCGATTAAGGGAGCAGTACTTGTGAAGGCCATCGGATCGTCCGACACCTCTATCGAGATCGCAAAGGGATCAGGTTTTGCCAAGGGAGACAATATCGCCTTCGGCGGCAAGTCGGTAGCCATTACTGCGGTCAACACCTCGAATGCCGACAAGGACGTACTTACTGTGGCACAGTTTGGCGCCGAGGTAACTGTCGGCTCGAAGGGCTATCAGGCAAAGGAGGTTAAGGCATCCGACGCCGCACCGATCTATACGCCGGAGTTCCTCACTGGCAATACGCTGGCGGGCGGCACGGTGAACAACTTCGTCCGCCTCGTTAACGGAGCCAGCGTACGAGCCGTAAGTACCTCACTCGCCCCTGAAATTCTCGCAAGTCTCAAATCTATTAATCTCGTATAGCCATGGCAGACATGAGAAAACCTCTGTTCGACCTTTCGCAGGTCGATATGCAAGCCGAGCTTAACTCGTACATGCCCGGCTCGGGCCTTGCGTGGCCCGCACTTTTCCCGCTCAAATACACGCCATCGCTCGACATCAAGTCGATCGAAGCCGACGAGGGCATTCCCGTAAGCGCCGATGTGGTAGCCTTCAACGCCAAGGCTCCGCAGAAAACCCGCAAAACCGTGGGTTCGTGGAGCGGTCAGATTGCCAAGGTGGCTATCGCCCGCGTCAAGGACGAGAAGGACATCAAAGCCTATAACATGCTGGCCAGCTACGCATCGACAAGCGGCAATCCCAACGTGGCCCGACAGATCGTCGACATGGTGTTTGAGGATGTAGAGTTCTGCTACAACGGCGTCAACTATCGGAACGAAGACCTTGCGCTGCAAATCGGATCGAAAGCCGCCCTCGTTCTCAACACGACGAACAACAACGATGTGGTAACGCAGGAGACGCTGAACTGGAACATCCCCGCCAATCATAAGGTCGGCGTTACGAATAAGTGGAGCGTTCCGGCAAGTTCTGACCCGCTGAAGGACATCATCGACGGTGCAAAGGTCATCAAGAAAGAGGGACTTGCGCGCCCGATGTATGCGATCATGGAGCAGGCCGCCTTCGAGAACCTCATTATGAGCGAAAAGACTATCAAGAAGGTTGCGTCGGTTGTTCTGTCAGCGACCGGACTTGCAAACGAGGATTCGATTTCGCTGGAGATGGTGAACGCCTATATGCGCTCAAAGGGCTATCCGCAGATCGTCGTTATCGATTCCTACAACAAACAGGAGGCGCGCGACGGCAAGCAGACGACGTACAAGGCGTGGGCCGAGAATGTCGTCGTGCTGTCCCCGACGCTTCAGCTCGGGTGGACGTGGTGGAGCGATGTTCCGCAGGTCGAGGATACAGCCGCACTTCAGGCTTACCGCGACAACGTAAAGATTACCCGCTTCTCGCGGCTCGACCCGATGGAAGAGGTAACGTTGGCCGAGGCATACATCATGCCCGCCCTGATTAACCGCTCTTCGCTGTACTACATCAACACGGAGAACTCTTTGTGGAACGACGGTAACGCCTGAATCGAACTGCCATGACGAACTACGACGCAATATCGGCGAGGCTCTATCCCTACAACGTGGATGACGGGTTGATCCATGTATCCTGCATGGATGCAGTGTTAAGCCCGGATGATGAGTATTCGGCCGCCGCAAAAAAATCCGTCGCCAAAGCCACCATTGACGTGCTGAAGCAGCTCGTGGTGCTGGCCTCCGAAAGCAACGGCGGATATTCGCTCGGCTATGACGTTGCCGAGCTGCGGCAACGCATTCACGCTCTGGCAAAGGAGAACGGCTTTGCTGATATTGCCGAGGAGTTCAATCCACGACCAACGGTGAAGTTTCTATGATCCGCTATCCCTATACACTGGATGTTTGGTACGAGGAGGATGCCGTACTCAACCCCGACGGTACATTCACCGAGGGGGTGCATGAGTGGCGTACGGTAGGCCGCTGCAATGCCCGCCAAAACGGTAAGGCGGAGATGGTAAAGGGTGCGAACGGCAAAGACTACCTCTACATCTACGAGGTTTCTATGCCGTCGAATACCGAGCCTATCCCGCTGGGAACGCAGGTTCGGATTATCGACCGCAACGGCATCAACATCTTCGACCATCGACCGAAAAGCGACGCCGAGCCGAAGAAGGACAACAGCGATACCTACGCGGTAGAAGGATTCTACAAAAGCGGACAACGCTACGAGGACACACGGCTATGGCTCTGAAGTGGACAAATCAACGCGACCTTGATCTGGAATTTATCCGGGCAAAAGAGGAGTATGACCGCAAGGCTATCGTATTTCTCCAAACCGTCGGCGAGAGGGTGGTCAAATACGCCCGCGAACACGGCTCCTATACCGACCAGACGGGCAATCTCCGCCATTCTATCGGCTATGTGATTATCCAGTACGGAAAGGTTGTATCGGAGAATTTCAGCAGCGGGAACGGCTATCCTGAAGCCCAGCAAGGGGCGAAAGAGGCCGCCATGAAGGTAGTCAACGAATTGCCCAAGATGCACACATTTCTCGTGTGGGTAGCAGGCATGGAATACGCTCGCTACGTGGAGGCGCGAGGTTACGACGTGATTCAAGGATCGGGTAACTGGGTTGAGTCCAACGTGGAGTCCTTGAAAGAAGAGTTTAGACGCTACTTGAAATCAAAGAAAGCATGAATCTCACGACAAGCGAAATACTCGACATGGTTATTACCCGTATTCGGGAGACCGAACTCGGCAAGGCCGTGCCGGTATTGTATCGGCATCACTACCCGAATAACCCCACGGGCGAGTTCATCGTCGTAACGACGCTGGACAATACCGCCGGAGGTCTGCAGGTGGCATCGGTGAACGTGAACATCTATATCCCGGATTCCACGCCGACGATTGGCCGTGAGGAGCAACGCTATCCCGATGATTCACGCCTCAAACAACTGTCCCAAATAGCATACGAATCGTTGGCGTGCTATCCTCTCAACGAGCGCTGGTTCTTCGACGTGGAGGACGAGGCGCTTATCAGCGAGGAGAATATCTCCTACACATTCTCGAATATCAAAATCAAACTTAAAAGGTACTAATATGCAACTTGTAGGTCTTAAATCATGCCATGCGGGCAATCCGCTACCCAAAGGTGTCAAGGACGCGGGGGCAAGCACACTGCTTGTGGCGTTGACAAAGATTACCCAGCCATATCAGGGTGGTATAACCTTCAACTTCTCTAATCCTACCAGCAACAAATTCCATCGAGAGGGCGAGGCCGATCCCTTCTTCTCCATGCGTGACCCGACCACCGGCTCGAAAGAGATGACGTGGAACGTAGCTGACTTCGACGACGACACGCTGGAGTTCTATTTCGGAACTACCGAGCCTGCGGCCGGCGAGCTGTACGAGGGTGAAAAGGCATTTGTTTTCGACGCCGAATCAGGAGGTTCCATTGCCTTTGCACGCCTGAAATATACTGCTGTGCTGTCGGGAGGCATGAACACCTCTGATCCACTCCAAATCGCGGTATCGGCCGACGTTCTGGCGCCGACGGAAGGCGGTTATGCGTGGTGGCCCATCGCTACTCCGGCATACACCGGTGATGAATAAATGTAACCGATTCCTTATCCCGCCGGAAAGTTCACGACTTGCATCACGGAGCGAGACCGGGGCGGGAGCAAAAAATCTCGTGTTATGGCAAAGAAGAAAAGCAACACAATAGACAAACGAGCTCTCGATGTATTGACCGAGAAAATAGAATCTTTCGAGTTGGAGAATAAATCCGGCAAGAAGGAGACATTGTATCTATATCCTCTGCAACTGGGACGGCTGGCCATCATATCGCGCAGATTACTTAATCTCGACTTTGTATTCGACGAGGAGCATGTCGAGGATTCCGTGAAGCAGCTTTGGACGATCTGCGCCGAAAAGCCGCGCGAGGTAGCCGAGATCATCGCCATCGCCACATTGCGCACGAAGCAGGATATAGATAAAGATTTCGAGCAACGCGTTGACCTGATCATGTGGTCTCCGACCATGACGCAGCAGGCTCTGGCAAACGTGCTGTACACGATTGTAGTGCAATCGTACTATGCGGATTTTATGAGTGCTATTCGCTCGGTAAGAACGCTTCGGGTAATGATTTCCCAGATGACCCCGACGGAGCGGATAGCACCTACGGAGGCCGCAGCATCTGGGGAATGATTCAGGCAATATGCAGCACACTCAACCTGTCGCCTATGCAGGTCATGTGGGACATTTCGTGGCCCAACGTCATGCTGATGTACAAGGATGCGCAGCGCACGGATTACAAGTCGAAATCGGAGGCAAAAACGCCGCAAGCAAAGATGCCCGATGTCATAGACCTGAACAAGCCCCAAGATGTAGAAAAACTGTGCCAAATATTCAGATAGTATGCAACAACCAATCCTCGACATAATCAATTCCGCTCACAGCCTCGGAGCCTGCAACAAGCTGGATAAAATAGCCGACTATCGCACACTGGTCGCCGCATTCTTTTCCCCGCAGGGTCAGGAGTTCTGCGAGAAATACAAATATCCGTCTATTGCGGCGCTTCGTGAAATAAAGGACGAGGTGATGCCAAGAGGTGTGTACGTCGATTGTGGCGATGTGGTGGTCAAAGGGAAAAAGAACGTCTGCCTCGCCGGAAATACCCATGCCGAGATATATGTATCGGGCGTTCGCTTTACGCATACGGTCATACTGATGCACGGAGCTACGGCGACTATTCATGCCGAAAATTATGCCGTGGTGAAGGTAGTAAATATCGGTGGCGGAGAGGTCAAAATCAACAAGGATAAAACGGTCGTAGTGCTATGATAAATCTTACCGTCGTAATAGATAACGAGGAGGCCGTCCGCAAGTTCCGAGAGCTTCAGCAAACCGCCAAAACGGTAACGTCAAACGTTGTAAATGACGCCGACCGCATGGATATTGCCATGCACAAATTGGGCAATACGCTGGCTCAAATAGGTGTGGGCGTATCGTTGGCTGGTTTTGTACGGCAGCTTGCCATGACGCGCGGCGAGTTCCAGCAACTCGAAGTGGCATTTACAACTCTTTTGCAGAGCAAGGAAAAGGCCGATGCGCTTATGGCCGAGATGGTCGAGCTGGCCGCCAAGACGCCGTTCGATTTGCAGGGCGTGGCCGACGGTGCCCGTCAGTTGCTGGCGTATGGTTTTGCCGCTGAAGATATTACCGACACCTTGACCCGACTGGGCAATGTGGCTGCCGGTTTGGGACTGCCCCTCGAACGTCTGACCTATCTGTATGGCACGACAGCCGTGCAAGGGCGTCTGTATGCTCGCGATATGCTCCAGTTCACGAGCTCGGGTATTCCCGTGCTTCAGGAGCTTGCCAAGATGTACGGCAAGACTACCGAAGAGATCAACGCAATGGTTTCGGCCGGAAAGATCGGATTCGAGGACGTTAAGAAGGTTATCGAGGGCATGACCAACGAGGGCGGTCAATTCTACAACCTCATGCAGGAGCAGTCCAAGACGATTTCGGGCCTTATCTCCAATCTCGGCGATGCCATCGACTCCATGTTCAACGAAATGGGTAAGTCGAGCGAAGGCGTTATATCCGGAGTATTGCAGGGCACCATATCGCTTGTCGAAAACTATCAGAAAGTGCTGGACGTTCTTATCCCGCTTATTGCGGCTTATGGGGCATACAAGGCGGCTTTGATAGCCACGGCTGCGATCCAGAAGGTGCAAACTACGGTCGCTGCGACGAAAGCTATTTTGGAACAGACAAAGATGCTCACGCGGGCAACGCAGGCGCAGATACTGTTCAATCAGGCCGTAAAAGCAAATCCGTATGTTCTTGCGGCAAGTGCTTTGGCCGCCCTTGTGGCGGTAATATGGAGGTTCTCCAGTAGGGCAAAAGAGGCCGCAGAGAATGTCGACGCGCTGGCAAATGTCAATAAGCAGGTTGCCGAGCAGACAGATGCCGAAGCCGCTCGTATAAAGTCTTTGCAGGATATTGTTTCTAATGCTAACACGGCATATTCGGCTCGAAAAAAGGCTCTTGATGACCTCAAGGCCATAGTTCCGTCATATCATGCCAATCTATCCGAGGAAGGCGCGCTGATAAACAACAATACCGAGGCATTACAAGAGTACATAAAGGAATTTGAGCGATCTGTAAAGTTACAAGCCGCTCAAGATGAACTTACCGAGGCGTATAAAAAGCAACGTGAGCAACAAAAGGAACTCGTAAAATATGAGCAGCAGCTTGCTGAAATAAAAGAATACAATTCTCTTGTGGCGCGTCCTGCCGTCGCAAACAAGATAAGCACAACTGGCCTTCAGGCCATTTCAGCCGGAGCCGGTTCGGGTACGATGAAAGCGACCGCAGGAGTAGAAAGTCAAATAAGAAAGATAAAATCGGAGATTTCCGCAACCAACAATGTCATTAAGGAACTGAATGACGAGATAGCAAATACTTCTATTGAGCAACAGGCGAAAAAAACAATAATATCGGTATCGCAAAACCTTAACAATGCCCAAAAAGCCTATGACGAAGCTGTCAAGGCGTGGAAATCTGCTGTTAGCAACGGGGAAGATGTCGAGGCAGTCAAGGAGAAGCAGGGCGCGGTAGAAAACGCGAAAAAAACACTCGACGAAGCTAAGAAACTGGCGGGCGTGGACGACAAAACCACAAACGCCGTAACAAAGGCACAGGAGAAACTGTCCGACCTTATTCTCTCGAATGATAAGGCGCTCCAACAGTCGCGCATAGATATTTTGAAAGATGGCAAGCAGAAAGAGCTGGCCGAAATCGACATGCGCACCAAAGAGGAGCTGCAGAAGATCGCAGAGGACAAACAGAAGCTGCAGGCTGCGCAGGGAGGTTCGCTTACCACGGATCAAACGAAAGGTTTTCAGGAGAGAGAATCGAATGTTCGGCAAAAGGAAGCCGACGATCGCGCTACCGTAGAATTGAAATATGCCCAAGACCTCGACCGAATATATAAGCAGATCACAGACGACATGCTATCGGAGGAGGATCGTCGTATCAATGGCATAAAGGATAAATACGAAGAGTTCCGCAGGTGGGTAGAAGATGCCCTAAAAGTAGGCAATATTTCCCAAGAGCAGGCGACAGATTTGGGTATAAAGATCAACCGCGCCGAGATTGCTGCAAGCCTGAACGCCGTAGTCGAAGAGTTCAATTCGGCGGAGGACAAGATCGCCAAGATTCGGCAGAAGGCCGAAAACGCGCGCAAGGCCGCAACGGCAGGCGGGCGAGAAGATTTAATACCACAGATAAACAAGTCCGAGACAAAGCAGATTGGCGAGATTCGCGCCGAGGAACTTATGAAAACGGACGACTGGATCAATTTGTTCCAGAATCTCGACGCCCTGTCGAGCCGAGAGATATTGCGCATTATCGAGCATATCAACAGCTTGCTGAAAGATGCCGATCTCGACCCGATCAACCTGAAAGCCGTCACCGATAAGCTGGACGAGGCGGCAGAGACGGCTACGCGCAAGAACCCCTTTGCAAGCATAACGGCCAACTTTAAGGCTTACAAAGCAGCACTTGCGGCAGGTGACGACCTCGAAGCGGTAAAACTTCGGCAACTGGCATGGGAAGGCGTATCCGAAGCCCTGAATATTGTATCGTCTACCATGAGCGGCATTTCGTCCATTGCATCGACATTCGGTGCCGGTGACGATGCCGTAGCTTCGATAAACGAAATAGCCGGTGCGGTAGGTGGCGCAGCACAAGCGGCCGCCGGATTCGCTTCTGGAAATTTTGTTCAAGGCATTCAGGGTGTGGTGTCGGTAATATCTAATCTGGGCAGTTTGTTGAGTGGTGATCGTCGAAAGGAGCGCACAATCGAGGCGATTCAAGATCAAGTTGACGCGCTGAAAAAATCATACGACGCCCTTGGAGATGCCATCGACAAAGCGTATTCGACCGACGCATCCGAGCTTATAGACCAACAGAATGATATGCTGAAACAGCAGAATGTTCTGTTGCAAAACCAAATTGCTGAAGAGCAAAGCAAGAAAAAATCCGATGATGATCGCATAAAAGCATGGCAAGACCAGATCGAGGAGAACAACAAACTTATTCAAGAAAATATTGATAAGGCTAAAGATGCCATATTCGGCGAGGATATACAGTCGGCTATAGACAATTTTGCCGATGCGTATGCAAATGCGTGGGCGCAAGGTGAAGATCGCGCCAAGAGTGCAAAGGATTTTGTAAAAGATATGATTAAGCAGATGGTCATAGAGGCTATGAAAGCGGACATATCTGCCCCTATGCAAGCCATACGCGATAAACTTGAACAATTTTGGTCTGACGGTATTATATCTCCAACCGAAGAGGGAATCATTAATCAAATGGTTGATGACATAACTAATGAGTTGGATAATCAATATGGCTGGGCTGACAAATATCTGAATGATACCGAATCTACAGAATCCTCTCAATCCTCTCAATCAGGTACTTCACGGGGCTTTTCAACAATGTCGCAGGACACAGCCAGCGAGCTGAACGGCCGATTTACGGACATTCAGGGCAAGATCAACATCCTTGTTGAGCAGGCACAATTTGGCCGCAGCATATCCATCGAGCAGTTGAACCGCATGACCGACACCCGGGACATTCTGGTGCAGATGAACGGCAATGTGGCCGACATTCGGACATTCACGAAGGTTTTGCCGGAGATGCGCGATTCGCTGGCCGCCATGAACCGCAAACTTGATAACTTGTAGAGATATGGCAACAGACATCAAGATAAACGGCGTGCTGCTCTCCTCAATGGGGGTATATATAGAGAACGGGGCTTATGCGGCGCTGCTCACTCCGGCGCCCGTCAAGGACGTTATACAAAACGACGATCCCCTGAAAGACGGCGTAGAGGTACTGCCTACAAGTCCGCTTGTTCAGAACGAGCGGGACGTGACGCTGACGTTCCTTGTTCAAGGAAGCTCGCAAAGCGATTTTCTCGCAAAATACGCGGCTTTCATGGATGTTTTGCGCTCGGGAATAGTAACGCTATACGTCCCCGACTTGAACAGCTATTACCGCCTGCTATACAGCAATGCGACGCAATTCGAGAACTGGCGGTTGAATGCCTGTAAGCTATCCGTCAAATTTCGAGAACCCGACCCGACAAACAGGGCCTCGGAGTAAAAACAAGCCTCGGCATTTGGATAATGTGCCGAGGCTTTTGACCTTTGTATAGACCCTGTGATGACGCAGGGCAAACCGACGACGAAATGACGATATATAATCCCTCCGGAGGCGTTATTATTGATGCGCCTGTATCCAAAGAAGCAGTCGAGAAATTCGTACTCATGGGCGACTGGTATGTCCTGCTGCCCTTCATGTCGTTATCGGCTCTCAATATTTCCGAGGGATCGTACATTAACTACAAAGGAAAGAAATGGGAGATTCTGTCTCCCGTATATCCGGAGAGTTCGGGTGCAGGGTACAGATATTCGCTTCAATTTGACGACCAGCAAAACAAACTCAAAAAAAGTATCTGCTTCTGGCTGGGCGGTCCAAACCCCGAGGCTGTTTTCAGCGATACGACAGACCTAACGTCATTCGGGAATCTCATCGTCGCCAACATGAACCGTGAGCTGGGTGCAGATATTTGGGAGTTTGGCGGCCTTGTGAATGTTGAGAACCCAGATACTGTGAAGGTCGTATCATTCAGCGGTGATACCTGTTGGGATGCTGTGAATAACATTGCTAACACCTTCGATTGTGAATGGTGGACGGAGCAGAACGGTGGCAAAGTGTCGCTATTCTTTGGCAAGCTCGAACGTGGTTCTGATGAAATATTCAAAGAGGGCGAGGTCGTAAGTCAAATGCCTGCGCGCAAAAGCAACAATGATGATGGATACGGCACTCGATTCTATGTCTTTGGATCGACCCGTAACCTTACCAGCGATTATGGACAGGCTGAACAGGGAGGCGCTACAAACCATGTCTCGGAAATACGCCTTCACCTGCCAAACAACCAACAATATATCGATGCACGGCCCGATCTTACGCAGAGCGAGATTAAGCCAGTCGTTGTATTCTTCGATTATGTATATCCAAAGAATACGGATACTGTAACAGCAATTGAGGAGAAAACGATAACTCCCGAAGAGGGCAATCAGTATACAGCTTATGTTGTATACGCCGAAGAAACGCCTTTTGTGCCCTCTGATGTGATAGAAGGAGAGACGTTGCAGGCGCAGTTTACCAGCGGAGACCTAACAAGCCTTACATTTGAAGTATCTATAAACTACGATCCAAAGACGTGGAAGCCCGAAGATGGGTTCGACAAGAAGTTTGAGATCGTGGCACAGATAGAGACTTCGGGTGATAGCGTGTCGATTATCCCGAATGCAAACATGAAGCCGAAGCCCGGCGACACATTCGTGCTGACGGGGGTAAAATTGTCGCAACAGAGAACTGAAGAGGCCGAACAGGAATTGCTCGAGGAGGGTACGGAGTATGCCGAAAAGCACAGCGGCGATACTAATGTTTACGATTGCCCGACAAATCCCATCTATTGCTCCGCAAATGATAAGAATTACGACGCTGGGCAGATAGTTATTCTTCAGGATGCACGTTTCGGGCCTAATGGTCGTCGGTCTCGCATTCAGGGGTATGAAAAAAAACTGTATAACTGTTATATAGCTACATATACTGTAGGAGATAACCGAGTCTATTCACGTACGGGGAAAATCGAAAACGACGTAAAGCAGAATATCTATTCGCAACGTATAGGTTCGACAACTTCAGGCGCTGGAGTATATCTTATTACACGATACGATCAGACTCCAGCAACTGATTACAACTCCTATTCTGCGCTGCGCGCCCTCTGGCAATTTGCCAACAAGCAAACAGACGAGACTTTCAAGGGTAATGTTTCGTTTGAGAAGGACATTCGAAGCTCGGATTTTAAGAAGGGCGACATTGCCGGAGCGGGCTATTCAGCTTATAAAGATGAGAACGGCGATGCAGTAATTGAAGCAGACAAAATAGTCATACGCAAGGAGGCCAGATTTAACCAAGCCGTTATAAATCAGGTAACATTTCAGCGAGGCTCTACCGTCATGACTCTTGCAGGGTGCAAGATAACGGCTGTTGAAGAAACCGATTCTGCATACAGGTGCTATTATGACAATAAGCAGGGTAGCCAATTTAGCGGATTCCTTGTACAAGATCAAGCGCGTTGCCAAAGATATGACGCTGCGCAATCTGTAATAGCCAAATATTACTGGCGATTAGTAATCGGTGTGGGTGATGATTATGTCGACCTCTCAAAAACAGACGTAGACGGTTCCGGAATCCCTACTGTCGGAGACGAGATCGTGCAGTTCGGTAACCGTACCGATGCTACTCGACAGAGAGCGATAGTTTTAGACCCGCTAAACGGTAGTGTAGAGATATATGCGCACATAGATTCATATTCGCTCCTGAATCGCGGATACGTCGGTTTGGGAATCGACCCGCAATCGAAGGAGGCTTATATGTATTCATATGGTGATTTGCTTGCGGGTGACCGCAACGCCGCTGCCGAGGATGCGGAGTATATACGCTTTACCAAAGAAGAGGGCGAGGATCGGCGCACGCTGAAAATCAAAGCGCAGGTATCCATAAAGGCAGGATCGTCGGGATTGACAAACCTTGTCGAGTGGGAACCCGTGCAAGAGCAACTCGACGCTATGGGATATATTACCGAGGCGTTGAAAGGTAGTACGACCATATCGGGTGGTTTAATTCTTACTTCTCTTATCTCTCTGCTCGATCAGGACGGAGCGGTCAAGAGCGGTATTAACGGTATCTACGATTCTGAGAAGTTAGGCGGAGGTATTGCCGCATGGTACGGCGGTGAAATGCTCGACAAGTTCGATTACTACTATTGGGATGAGACGGATTGGACGTTGAAGCCCAAGCCCGACGTTGAGATACCTGATAATATTGCGCAGGGATTAGACCGCATGGACGGTACGGGTTATCGTGCAAGTGGCAACTTCTGGTGGGACGCAGATGGTAATATCCATGCTGACCCTCTCTCTTTCTTTGTGGGAGAAGAAACCGTAGGTAATGTGTTGGCATTATTCCGATTCAATTACAAGCCCGACTCGATAGACAAGCCTTTTGAGGACGTGTTGAGCGTCACACCTATGCGTAAGTTTACGGAGTTGCAGATAGGCGAAGCTATCATTGAGTGGGATGAGGAAAATAAAGCATTGGTATTCCGCACGGCAGACCGATCGGGATACGTTGGCTTCTATGGTGAATACACCTCGGCAAAGGGAGCCAATCCCGACGCTGGGCAAGGCGGCGGTGGCGGTGGTGCTACGGCGTTGTCACAACTCACGGACGTTATATTATCGCAGCCCGCAAATGGCGATCTGCTCTCGTATAATGGCAGCAAGTGGGTCAACATCAAACAGAGCAGTATCACGCCCGATCTCACGGGATATGCTACGCAGGAATGGGTTAAGCAGCAGGGATATGCTACGACCTTCGCACTTAACCGTAAGGTTGATAAGATAGAGGGATACGGGCTTTCTAAAAACGACTTTACTGACGCGCTTCTCGAGAAGCTCAACGGGATAGAGGAGGGAGCAAACAAATATACCCACCCGACCAATGGCGCAGAAGTAACCATAGGCGCGGAGGCGGGACGCGTATTATCGGCTATAAAAGTCGATAAACTTGGCCATGTTACATCGGTGTCGCAAAAGACGCTTGCAGCTGGGGATATACCCATGCTGTCTATCGCAAAGATAAGCGGGCTGCAAGATGCTCTCAACAACAAATTGGACGCAGAGAAGTTCAATGACATGTTTGAGAAGGTTGAGACCGATGACGGATACGCTATACACGCTAAATACGGCTTTTATGCCGATATATTCATGTCGGTTAAAGGCCAGAACCCAGATGCAGGTGGAAGCGTGGCGGGGGCAACGGCTCTCGCGGAGCTTACAGACGTTTCGTTGTCAGCATTGGCGAATGGGCAGTTGCTTATGTATAACGGCTCAAAGTGGGAGAATGTCGCACAGAGTGTGATTGTGCCGACGCTAAAGACCCTCACGTTCGGGAGCAAGACGTATAACGGTAGTACGGCGCAGACGATAACGGCGGCGGATTTGGGTGCGCTCACTTCGCACCAAACAATATACGGGCTGACTTTCCAAGCGGGAACATTCTCTACCAAGACCTACACTCCGAATGTCGGTACGCAGACAATAAACATTCCGACCAAGACGAGTCACCTGTCGAACGACAGCGGCTACATCACGGCCTCGGCACTCACGCCCTACATCACCGCAGCCACGGCGAATGCGACCTTTGCCACGAAGCTCGGCATCTCGGGCAACCAGATCGGAACCTACGTTAACGGCAAGCTGGGCAACCTGATTACGGTGCCGTATGCGACGAATGCCGATACGGTGGATGGTCTGCATAAGTCGTCTTTGGGGCAGACATTTTACAATATCGCGTTGGATGCCAACGACTACGAGAATATACCGTATCTGTATGCAGGCAAATTGTCCAACGCGACGAATGTCCCGTACACATATTATCCGTTTCTGCACTTCGGAGGCGGAGGCTTCTACGCCCAATTCAGCGCTTATGGCAATATGTTGAAATTTCGGGCGTCACGGGAAAGCGATTATACACCTGAATGGAGGACAGTCGCCTTTACCGATTCGAACGTAGCCTCGGCGACGAAGCTACAGATCGCGCGTACCCTCTGGGGTCAGGCGTTCGATGGTAGCGCCGATGTTACGGGGCCGTTGTCTGGTGTAGGTGATATATCCTTTAAGGGGGTATCATTCTATCTCAAAAAGAAAAGCACGGATAATTTCATCCTCGCGCTTTCGTCAAACAACATATATTTAGCAGCCACGGGAGGAGTAGCTAATATTGGATATAGAGGTACTTCGGAATTAAGGTTCTTTGCAGGTAGTTCAATAGAGGGCGAAAAAGGAACGCTAGTCGGAGCGTGGAATACCACGGGGTTAGGTGTCGGAACGCAGTCTCCCGCCTATAAACTCGACGTCGCGGGGGTTATCCATTCCCCCACAGGTTTCCTCACCGAAGGATATGTCCAAGTAAATAACCGTATATACTTCAAGGGGACAGACCATTATATCGAGATAGATAGCAATGGTTTATTCCACTTCTCGCACGGTGTATATACGGACGGCACTCTTGCAGCGAGAGGGTTCAATAACTCGGGAAGCACTATCTCTCTATGGGGCAACACCTATGACGGTAAGAGTAGTGTCGACGGAGTTATCCGAAGCATATATGCGGCAGACCCTGCGAATGGTACTATCATAGGTAAATTCCTCGCAAAGAAGAACGACCCGCTCGGATTGATATTACGCACATATACGACGGGAACTACGTCTATACAGAGCCAAAGAGAGGATGATAGCGAGCGGTTTATCCTATCGTTGAATCCATTGGGAGGCAATGTCGCTATCAATAAAACCTCCGCTGCATACGCACTCGATGTAGCAGGCACTATCAACACCTCGGGAAATATTATTGCTACGGGGACGGTGACGGCTTCGGACTACATCACTTCATCCGACGAGCGCCTCAAGACCTTCATCGAGGACGTAGCATTGACCGTCGAGGATATAGCGAACGCTCCCGCATGGCGATACAAATGGAAGTCGGACGAGAGTATGGATGTTGGATCGACAACACAGTATTGGGGCGCGATTGTTCCAGAGCTAACACATAAACTGCCCGACGGCAAATATTACGGATTGGACTACGGCAAAACGGCACTCTTGTCGGTAATAACGGTAGCGCGGACGGTGCAGAGCCACGAGGCGCGAATAGCGGAGCTTGAGCGCGAAAACGAGCAACTAAAACAAACCCTTAAAAAATACATGTAATGAAAAAGTTTATCATGTGGTTGGCCAACATATTCAACGTCGAGCTGACAAAGACGGTGGAGAAAGAGAGAATCGTCTACAAAATCGTTCCCGCCGAGGGTAAAATCGTCGGCGATGTAATTATCGAGGGCGACGTAGAGGTGCAAGGCGGCCTGCTTATAGCTGGCGGTATCAGCGTTGGTACGTATATCGCTGCACGCGAGGGAACGTCGCTTATATGGGGTCAGGAGTTCGACGGCACAGCATCTATCGCCTCAAAGAATGTGTTAACCGTAAAATCAAAGAAGTATGGCAAATAAAAATGGTATCATAAGCGCGCCAATAGGACTTGCGCCAGACGTATATGGCGTGTTGGGGCTTGCGGCGCAGAACGGTTGGTATGATCTGGCCTATGCGTGCCAGAACAGCCACGGCAGGATTAATAGGTGGGCGAAATTCAAGCCCACACGTGCAGGCGACACACCCGCAACTCCTACGGATTGGTGGAAAGGATTGGATGGTATGTGCGGTCTTGATGTACCTATATACTCTACACAGGGCAACCTCTCGTCGGGCTTCGTGCATGACATCGTATCGGGTGATGCCGATTGGGGTTATCTTGCACCAAGAGAACATATTGATTGGAGCCGACTGACGGATTTCGAAGGCTACAACCACAATGCAGGATGCCCGTTCGGCAAGCTGAAAGAATCCTTGATCATCATTAATGGTGGTAATGCCGATGTAGATATTGTGCCTCCAACTTTGCAGGCGCAAGGACAGTTGAGATTCGAGGATTTCGCTCTCAACGGGACTCTCGACCTTACGGATATGAGACTCGGAGTTGTGCTTTGGAATGACGAGAAAACCCGCTATGCCGTCAGAAGTGACATAAATGCACAAGGATCGACAAGTCTTGAACACGCGCGCCTCCGCAACATGACGGGCCTTACGGGCGTATCGTGGAACGCTCGCCCGATATTTTGCAGTGACCTTATCGACGGAACGGTCGGAATAGTCGGCAAGTATATTGCATCTGGCAATAATGAAGTTGTAAAACTGCGATTCTCTCTGTATAGCGATCTGTACGTTATCGAGGTAACAGGTACGAAGGCGCAGGGTGTCAATACGGTACAGACTACGGTTGTCCTCGAAAACAACTCTACCGAGGATTTCGTGTTCCAAAACCTACTAATCCGAGCTGTCACACCGTCGTCGTCGGGGTCAGCCGGATATGATACTGTTGGGTCAAAGTCTCTCGGATCATATACCGTCCCAGCAGGTACAGCCGTGAACATCAACGAGGAATACAAGGTTGACACTACGATAAATATCTTGTCATGGGACTCGACCAAAACACTATATGTTACGGGTGGAGCTTTGGGAGTGACTGGAGCGCATTATAATCCCGTAACTATTAAGTAATAATCAAATATTTTTACTTGCAATATCAATATTAAATCTTACTTATATGAAACTTACTAAAGTACAAGAAAACCTTACTCGCGTCTATACCGACGGCGTGGATGAGGAGAGAATCGACAACAGGCGCTTCGAGATAACCGATGCCGACGGTGCGCGCATAGGCGAGGCCGTAGTCTATGTCGGCGGATATACAATATCCATGTCGGGCGCGACGGCCTCGATCGAGGATGGTGAGGCCGCAGTAAAGAAGATGTTGAACATAACCGAGTAAGGCCATGGCGGAGGAGAACAAAGAGAAGATCAAGATCGGCACCGTGCGGCAGAGGCAGACAGCCCTGTCGCTCATACCGCTGCACAAGGCGGAGAAGGAGTTGCGGCGCAAGGTGATACGCGCCGTCATAGAGTACGAGAAGATCAGCAAGGCGTACGAGCGTGACATAAACGAGGCGCTGGACAAGCTCAAACCCGAGGGCTTCGACGAGCGGCTGCAGAAGTATGGCGCCGCCATCAACCCGACGGACAAGAACCGAGAAGAGGCCGACCGTCAGGCCGCGGATGCGGGCTTCGCCCCGTTCAAGGAGGAGTACGACCGTGTACTCGCCGAGTGGCGCGAGCTGGATGCGGAGATGAGCCGCGAGAACGACTACGACCTTTCAGCCGCTGTGCCGACATTCTCGGAAGAGGACTTCGAGCAGATGGGCGAGGCGTTGTCGGCGGGTGAACACCCGAATGCCATGGAGGCCCTGCGCTTCATCATGCAGGTATTATGACGAAGACGACCGATATGCAGGAGAGGAACATCATCAATGGCACGGCCAGCGTCCTGTTGACCCCGCTGGCCGACTTCTACACATCGCTGGCGCCGTACTTCGTGCTGGCCATTGTGCTGATCGTGGTGGACGCGCGCTTCGGCATCGAGGCGGCACGGCGCAGCGGCGAGAAGATCCGCCGCTCGCGCATGGTGCGCCGCTCGATCAACAAGCTGGTGGACTACATCTGCTGGGTGACCCTCGCGGGTATGTTCGGGCGCGTCTTCGGCGAGGAGCTGGGCATACCGCTGCTGTCGGTGGTGCTGCTGGTGATAATCTACGGCATCGAGATCACCAGCTGCTTCAACAACTACTTCGAGGCCCACGGCATCACACGCCGCGTGAATCTGTGGCGGCTTCTGGGCCGCGGCAAGGTCGACTTAGCCGATGTTGTCGAGGAGAACCCCGATAACTCAAAACCAAAAAACGAAAAGCAATGACAAGAGAAGAGATACTGACGGAGATACAACAGTTTTTCACCATCGACGAGCTGGTCTGTGATCACATACTGACGCGATGGGGCACGCGTGCGTGGCAGTTCCTCGAGACGGACTACCTGCATGCGCTGCTTGTGATCCGGCGCGACATTCTGGGCCGCGCGATGTATTGTAACGACCACTCGGCTGGAACACACCAGCGCGGCATGAGGTGCAATATGTGTCAGATCGTGCGCGAGAAGGCGTCGGCGTACCTCTCGTCGCACGTACTGGGACGTGCGGGCGACTTCACCGTCTCGGGTATGCCGGCGGCCGAGGCTCGTGCCGCGATCAAGGCGGCGGCCGACC
>ULYR01073632.1_pt1 | contig 31088 bp, 29 predicted proteins | sample 1962341 | NCBI WGS metagenome assembly ULYR01 (sample SAMEA4835868, study PRJEB28245) | human gut metagenome | biome: gut microbiome; material: fecal sample | place: Denmark | collected 2008 | reverse complement strand
AATATTTCGTAATGTTGCACTCGCTGGTTGACTCTGCCCCGGTTGATTTCGCTCGCCACGGGCGACCATTTTTGCAACGAAAAGCCGTTTATATCAATGCTACTCTCAGTGACAGGAAGTTGCAATTCGCTCGCCGATGGCGAGCATTTTAGATACACCTCCCAATATTCGGCAAAAGTGCGCATATTGCGTATGTTCTGTTCTGAAAATCCACGCAAGCCAGGCAGTTCTCTCTTCAATTGCTCGCTTATACGGCTAATGGCTCCCGTACCCCAAGTTCCGGTTCGCGAATTGGCCGACACATATCGTCCTATACCAAAGTAGAGCGAAAGCTGTTCGCCGGTAATAAGCTTGACCGAACGATACTGGCTTTGCAGGATAGCCTGTTTGATGGCTGTCACCGCCTCATTATATTGTTGTTCCATGACTATCATACTTTTGTTTCTTCAAAAAGTGATCGAATAAAACCTTGGCTTTTCTCATCAAGGGCAAGGATGTCGCGCTCGTTCTCTTCGAGAGAGCGCAGAGGGGCAGGCTTGTAAAAAAACTTGTTGAATGAGATTTCACAGCCGATTTTTGTCGATGGCAGATTAATCCATGCGTCTTCTACATAAGGTCTGACCTCACGCTGGAAGTATTCATAAATATTCTCTTTGACGGGTATCTTCTCGCTGTCACGGAGATCGGTGTCAGGCTCATATTCCACATATATACCTTTTTTTGCTGCAGTATATCCATAATCCGTAAGTCTTTCTTCGGGTACACCGAATGTGGTCAGAAGGTCGTTGATGTCTTTGCTGTTGGCACGATGTTCCTTTTTGATGACAGGTGCAGCCTCCGGGTCGGTGACTGACATTGCACGGGCAATGATGCCAAGAGCGGCGGTTTTCAAATCAAGCTTCAAATTTTTTGCCGCTGCACAAACTTCGGTAAAGAACCGGTTGTAGTCCATGAACACCTCAGTTCCTACAACCTTCATCAGTTCCTTGGCTGCTTCCATCAGTTTGCGCCGCTCCTTCCACGCCTTGGCAGACAATAGCTTGACAAGTTTCTTGTCTGTCATCTTGATTTCCTGCTCGTTCAGGTATTCTTTGATAGACGGTATTTCTGTTTCTAATCCCTCATATACTTGTTCGCCGTATGTCTGGTAGAGCCACTGGCTTGTTTCGAGGTCACTACTGTCATAACGCATGGCGTCAATCCGGAGTGCATTGAATTGGCTACGAAGTCGTAACGGGCGTTCAATAGTTACGTTGTAGTAGCGAAAATCATCCCCATCGAATATCTTGGAACTGACTTTGTTCTCTTCATCTACCTCCTTTTCTACAAAATTCATATAGACTTGTAGGATAGCTTCCCGATAAGAGTCGGAAATGGTGCAGTTTCTTGAACCTTGGTTCTTTCTCAGTTTCTCAAACGCCTGTGAAGCGTCTATGAGTTGCACTTGCCCTTTCCTTCGTTCCGTTTTTTTGTTGGTCAGCAGCCATACATACGTGGAAATGCCCGTGTTGTAGAAGATGTTGTTAGGCAACTGCACGATGGCTTCTACCAAATCGTTTTCAATAAGATAACGGCGGATATTGCTCTCGCCGCTTCCAGCATCACCGGTGAACAAAGAAGAACCGTTATGGATGGATGCAGCACGGCTTCCCTGTGGCTGATATTCAAGCGGCTTCATCTTGTTTACTTCTTCTAAAAGGAAGAGCATCTGCCCGTCAGATGTACGGGGAGTGCAATCCAACAATTCAACCTCGCCTGCAAAGTTGGTCAGCTCAAGTTCAAAGCGGTGGTCAAGCAATGTTTTCTCGTGGTATATTTTCTTTTTGTCTTCTTTCCATGACTTTCCGTATGGGGGATTCGTCAGCATATAGCCAAACGACTTGTCTGCGAAATGGTTTTCTGTAAGTGTATTACCACAATATATGCCGTCAGGGTCAACACCCTTGATGATGACATCGGATTTACAAATAGCGTATGTTTCCGGGTTTATCTCCGTACCGGATAACTGGATGGCACTGCTCCGCACCCCAATGTCAAGCAGGTATTCACGGCCTTCGGTCAGCATACCACCGGAGCCGCAAGCTGGGTCGTATAAGGATATGATTTTAGGCAAATCGTCCTTGACCGGTTCAAACACCAAGTGTGCCAAAAGCGAGATGGCATCTCTGGGCGTGAAGTGCTCACCGGCTTCCTCGTTATTCTCTTCATTAAACTTACGCAGCAGTTCTTCAAACACGGTCCCCATACCCACATTTGTCAGGGCAGGCAATGGCAAACCGTCAGGGTCAGTGGTTTCTTTATCGGTCAGGTTTATACGCGGATCTGTAATCCGTTCAATGATGGCCAACAGTCGGTCGTTGTCTGCCAACTTACGGGCTTTAGAATAGTATTCAAAATGGCTCAACACATCACGCACGTTTTCGCTATATCCATTCAGATATTCCATGAAGTTATCGTATAGAATGTCATTGCTGTCTGAAGCCTGTGACTTCAAACGATTGAGCGTCCATTTACTTGTATTGAAATAGCTGAGTCCGGTTATGTCTTTTAAGACACCTTCATCAACATTTTCTATACCACTCTCCTTGATTTCTTCTTCCACTTCTTCTTTGGTCGGTTCAAGAAGTGCGTCAAGACGCCGCAGTACGACCATAGGCAATATCACATCACGATACTGCCCCCGCAAGAAGACATCCCTTAAAACATCATCTGCAATATTCCAGATGAGAGCGACCATTTGGCTATGTGAATTATCTATCATGCTGTGGTTCTTTTCCGTTTAACAATGCTCTGGGATCAACGTCCAACAATTCAGCTATCCTGCTCAAAGTAGGCAAGGATGGCTGTGTGATATTGGAGCACCATTTACTGATGGTCACAGGCGACACCCCCAGTTCTTGTGCCAACCAAACTCCTGTACGTTTCTTTTCGACCAAAACTAATTTCAGTCTGTTTAAATCTCTTTCTGCCATGTTTAATGAATTAAACTATACGGCAAAGGTATAACATTTCTTGGAAAATTTACGCATAGCTCATGGAAAACATCTATTATGAGCTTGATTTAGGTATGCGATGCAATCTCAATACGATAAAATGGAGAATATAGAGGAGCTACTCAGCGAATTTACTCCGTGCCAACGGCACCAAGCAAGTTCTGCTGACAGGCTATTACAGTTGCTTGGATAATCCCAATCCGCTGCTATAGAGAGAACCTACAAGATTTCGCCTGCTTCATTTCGCAGGTTCTCACTATGACAGCGGTCTTGGGAAACATAGGGGCTATAATGCTCCCTAATTGTGCTCACTACTCCTAAGACGGCATATTGTTCTTTTTAGGCAGAAAATTATAACTTGATTTTGCAAGACAGAATCATCGTCTCGTTTTCGGAATCAATATCCTTATTCATATTCCAATCAAGTTCGGACATTTAAAGTTCGTGTAATCTCCATTCATAATTGCCCCATTCGAGAAAACAGTTGAACCGTGTTTCTCTACACCATGCTGCTTATGGATATGACCAAACAAATGCAGGCAGGGTTTTATTTCTTCTACCCTCACCAGAAGTTCTGCCGAGCCATAGTTTATCCCATCGTCAAAATCGAGCACACCATAGGGTGGACAATGGGTAATCAACACATCCGTATCGGCAGGTATGGCCGCATAGTTACGAGTCTGACGGTCAGAAATACAATCCTCCATGAACATAGGAACTCCATAGTATTTCACTCCGTCAATTACCACGCCTGAATTGCAGAGATAATGCACATTTTCATCCAACCCGTCTATATTGGCTCCGTATAGACAGACATCGTGATTGCCACAGATAAAAATCTTGTGTGGATAAGGAAGGTCGCAAAACCAATTCATGAAGTCAATGGCTTCTTGCTCGCTTCCATTCATGGTGAAATCTCCAGAATGTATAAGAATGTCAACATCGGGCAGCTGTGTGAGCCGCCGATGCTGACTGTGGGTGTCGGAAAGGTGGAGGATGTTAAAGGGGTTGATTGGCATTTTTTTTTGCATTCAAATAACGGGCTATACATTGATCCATTTTCTCTATTAAATCGGCTTCATCTTTTATATCATCACCATTAAACGTTAGTTCGTAAGATTTTAGACTTTCATCTTCATAAAGACGTTTATCCCCATCATACATATCAATCCAATTCCAATGTTGCCATTGAAACAAATATTGCATACCATATTTAACATATTGAAATTTGATATTCCAGCCCCAAAACATCTTTTGTGGTATTATGTCAAGTTCCTTTCCATTCACTAATGTTATTATATTATCGCTTAACAGGCTGTTTAGTAGAAAATCACGTTTAGGCATAGTTAAAATAACACCTTCACTGCTTGGGTACAGGCATAATCCGTCGTATGTCCATCTAACATAATATTTATCAGGATTCTTTTGATTTTGCCCCCATTCAATAATATTTGTGTTCACCAACTTCTCAAAAGCTATATTTCGATATTTATCAGGGTCTTTCAGTTGTAGTAGTGTATTTATACTATCACCTAATAATAAATGATGAATAGCGTTAGCATATAATAATGAATTATCTTCTATCCCCCTTTTTAGCAAAATATTGTCTTTCCATAATTGGGAAGACAATCCAAAAATATATTTATTATGATGAGTATATGACTCTATTTGTTGCAGCCATTGATCGCAATATGACAAGATGATTCTATTAGCTTTTGCGCACTTCGTATATCCCGATGTCAAACCATCGGAGTTAAATATCAACTTGCTATTGGAAAATTTAATTGCAAAATAAGTCCAATCATTATTGCTATTGACATCCTTAAATAAAAAACGGATTGCACCTTTGAAAAATGCAAAGTTTTCCGCTTCGATGATAGCAGTTTCCCAATTCCATTCTTTATCTTCATCCCAATCATTAGGTTTTTCCGGCAGTTTTGCTTCCTGAGGTTTAAGTATTTGTTTTGCCTTCTCTATTTCTTCACCCAATTGTTCAGGAGACGCTTTGGATTGTATTTCTATTTCATCACTTGATAGATATTCGTAAATATTTGCAATGTACGTACTTAATTCATTTATCAGCTTTATACGCCCAATCATTGCATCTACAGTATCTATTGTGGTATTTTCAACTAAGTTACATACCACTCTCATCCACCGTCTAAAATGAGTTTCATTGAAATCAGAGCATGATTCAAGATACTTGCATATTCCAAAGAAAGCTACTCTTTGAGGCTGGGTAAGTGTGGAAATAGATTCTCCATTATATGTAGGAATAAAATCAAACTTTTTGAACCACCTTGGCAAATACTCATTTACATTTTCAATCTTTGTAAGATTATCGAACAGTTTTTTGATATTACAAAGTATAGCAAGCCCTCTATCCTCTAGTATTGAGGAGTAGATGTGGAAACCATTGTCATACGAAAGGGAGGAATCATCGGATTTTTCTCCATAAAGTTTCCATATTCCCAATTTTTCTGGTTCATCATAATAAATTATCGCACAGTTCAAAAAGTACCGATTGAAAAAAGCAAAATAACTTTTATCAAATTCTTCGTTATTGGCAGGATGTTTCCAAAAAATGTCAAGCCATGTAGTATCAAGTCTTATTGGGATACCTTGTTTGGGGTCTAACAATGTATTCCATTCACTACAATCCCTTCCATCACATTCTTTTGCCTGTTCCTTAATATGACCAATGAAATCTGCTTTAAAGTTTTCAAATGAAGAAAGTTGCTTGCCACGTGCATTCATTTTGACATATAAATCATCTGTCAACCCAAAATTTTCAAGCGGAAGATAATAAAATACGATAGGCGCAGCGTCCGATGTCAATGCTTCCCAATAGCATTTGAATTTTTCGCTGCTTGTTTCTTGAAATAGCTCTTCCAAACCATCCACAATGTCTATGTCATATTTGTTGCAAATTCTTGTGCCTCCAATCATTCTTAACATAGCCTGAATCGTAGGATCTTGCTTCCAAAATGAATAAAACCATGTACGGCTTGTTATGAAGTCAACAATGCTTTCGGAATCATCATAATTTTGAAAATGTCTATAATTGCATAGCTCTTGGCAAAATTCTCTTGAAGATATGCGTGTTTCATAAGAGAATTTTTTCAATGTATCACAAGCTTTCTCTAAATTCCCTGCTTTTAAGGCTATATACCAATGAAAAAGCCACAATGTAGTCAAACGCTGCTGACCATCAAGTGGGTATGATTTGGGATTGTCTTTGTTTTGAGAACCATAAACAAAATCCAGTATGAGTACTTTTTTCTCATTGGGCAGATAGTCGTCCAAAGCCTGTTTCAGATTTATCAGAAAATTATAGCGCAAATATTCCTCGCCTAACCTCCCTTGGGCATAATCGCGCTGTATGATAGGGATTTCAACGGTGTGCTCCTGTATAAAATGCCAAAAAGAAATGGCTTTATTCACTTTCGTTTCATTGTAAGTCATTATACTTTCCTCCTTATTTTTCGTTTAATTTTTCCAAACAAAACTTGATGTCATTTTTATATGCCTCGGCATCCTCCTTCGTCCAATAGTTGTTATCTCCTGCTGTCGCTGAAAAGTATTTGAGAAACACTTGCTTCGTGCATGGGGGTACAAATGAAGAATTTGCCGGCATGTTTTCATCGTTCACTTCAAGTCCGCCGTCTTTATTTAGCTTCGGGACTTGTATAGTATATCCCTTGTCTTTGCCTATGATTATACGGCGTTTCGCGGAAAAGATTGCATTCCCATAACTTCTATTGGTAGAAGAATCAAGTAAGGTATAATTCCCGATTCTGTTTTTCTCTTCTATGGACCATTTTTCTGGTTCAGGAAATGCCTTTTTCACCTTATTAAATAGCTCATTTTTCTTTGTTTCATCATCTTTGATAGCAAAATAGGCTACGATAGTTTCTTGTATGCTTGCATCTGCGCCAATATAAACATTTATAAGCCATTCCTTGCGCGTATTGTCATCTTCTTCCGGATTGTTTGTATTAGAATTTACGTGTTCTACATCCCATCCCTCCAACTTATAAAGATGGAAAGGGAACTTATAAAATACTCCCGTCTTATATTTTGCATTATTCAGCTGTGCCTTATTTTGGTTGATGACGGTCTGAATGTTATGAAATAGTAAGAGAGGACGACATCTCGTTTTATCACTGCCATCTTCTTTATATTGGAATTCAATATCGGTTTTATTTGTTTCTTTCTTAATTTCTTCTTTTAATAAATTGATAAACACTTTTTTATTGCCATTCTCTTTCCATAACTTCACAAGATCCTCAACATAAATTCCACAGGCAACAAGAAAACCAATATAATGATAAGTTTCCAAATCATTAAACCATTCATTGAAGATTTGGTAAACTGATTTGATCTCCTGCCATGCAGTTTCTGCTTTTATTTGGTTTGCTGCATCCAATCGCATAGATTTGAAATATTCATAAAAATACCGGAATGTTCTATATCGGTCAGTTCCAATAATTTTATCTTTTTCTTCCTCATTCGTAAACTCATTAATATTCAATGCATTCTGTTTGCAAATTAAGTCAAGGATAAAATCAATGCGTGTGGGGCGGTCATATCCTTTGTTATGCAAAAACATCCAAAATTCATCATTTTGCAAGGCATATTCAATTTTGTCCCATTCGCCTGCAATTTCCTGTTGCCTTAGCTGTATGCTGTTCGAAAAATTAGAACTGTTGAGGAACAGGGCTTTAACCAATTCAGAATTAGTAAGGGCAATTTTACCTATATTCAGCCGGGTGAATACTTTTATGGGATCTTCTTCAGTCGTTTCATACCATATAAATTTCACCTTTCCTTTTAGTTTTTTCAAATAACTCTTCTTGTTGTTTTCATTTGTTCCAAATTGTTCTTGCATCCACATAGTCACGGATTCCTTAGCTTTTGCCATAAAAAAATAGTCTATGTTAACATTCCTATCATAACTATCCATATTTTTTAGGAATTCTGCGCTACTTTTGCGTGTCTCATATTCTAACGAATAAGGACAACTCACATCGAGGCAGGTCAAAAGGATATATATAGTGGTAAGACGTTGCTGTCCGTCAATGACTTCCCAATCCCCCTTCAACAAGTTCTTCACTTCTTCGAGGTTTTTAGCTTCACGTATTTTATTTAAGGTGTCTTCTTCACGTTGCTTGACTACCAATGGCTGCAAACAGTAGAAGCCGTCTTTTTCTTCATTAAATTCTTTAATGTCATTGAGTAAGTCGATAACCTGTTGTTGTGTCCAACGGTATCCACGTTGATAATTAGGAACAAAGAAACGAGTTCCAAAAAGTTCGCCAATCGTTTTTAATCCGATGTTGTTTCCTTTATCTTGTCTTTCCATAATTATAATTCTTTTATAATTTCCCATTACAATAATCCATTTCTTCCAGTTCACACCATCCTGCGTCCTCCAACTCCCTCAAAAACAGCTGTGCACACATCTCCGCATCATCACCTGCCCGGTGGTGTTGCCCGTAAGGTATCTTGAACTGGTCGCAGAGGTAGTCCAGGCTGTTACAGCCGAAGCGGTAGAGTCTGCGTGCCGCACGGAGGGAACAAAAATAAGTGATGTCTGGCTTCTCTATTCCATATAGTTCCAACGAGTGGCGGATGCAGCCGATGTCGAAAGCGGCATTGTGAGCCACAAGCACGGGAATGTCTTTAAGGTATTTGCTGATTTCAGCCCATACTTCCGGAAATTCCGGTGAATTGACGGTATCATTCGGCCGGATGCCATGAATCTGCATGTTCCAATAACTGTAGCTGTTTCCTTGCGGACGGACGAGCCACGAACGGGTTTCTACAATCTCTCTGTCACGCACCACGCAGATACCTGCCTCACAGATGGAAGCGCGCTTGCCTGTGGCTGTCTCAAAATCAATGGCAATGAAATTTACTCCTTGCATGGCTTATCCTCCTTCCAAGTATAATAGTCCAACATGTTTTTTGCAAAATTGCGCATTTCGTTGCGCACGGATTCCGGCTCCAGCACTTCCACCTGGTCGCCTTGGGCAAGAACCAACTGATAGAAGTCGAAAGTAGGTTTCAGACGGTATTCAAAGAGCGTAGACTCGTCATCGCCCTCTATCTCCCGTTGTGATTCGTGTAGGGGTAAGGTGCGTAGATAGTCGGCAAAACTACCGTAAGCCAAAAGAACAATGCGCTGTATGGGTTCATTCGATGTGATTACCCCACAGCATCCTTCGAAGTATTGGTTGACATCGAAGTTCTTCTTCATCTTGAATGTCTTGCCCGTGTCCTGAATGTCTGAGATACGGTCGAGGGCATACACTCGGTAGACATCAGCAGGTTTGATTCCTTTCTCTTTATTCCGATTTGAGTAGTAGGGACTGCGTGCCACCACATACCAGCGGCGCTTCACGACTTTCAGACAGTATGGTTCAATCTCAAATGTGCTGGCTTCAGGCTTGCCAAAGCCTTGGTGCGTGATGCTCAACACATGGTTGCGCCGCATGGCTTCGGCTATGGGTGTGAGCCATGTCTGTCCTGACGGAATGTCCTCAAAAATAATTCTGCCTTCCAGTTTGTTATCCGCCTGAATTTGGTTTAATGTCGCGTAGGAACTTATCAGCCAACTTTGCAGATTATTACCTTCCAACCGTTCTGGTTCATCTATGTAATATCGGTAGCCGTCCTTCCGGTCACAATCAATGTATACGTCGAAGATGTCCTTGATAGCTTTCTGGTGATTGTGAAATGTGCGCAAAGGTAATTCCTCACCATAGCCCAGTCCGCTTTCCTGCCAAAGCCCGCTGATTTCTTGAAATGTCAGGCGTTTGTATCGGCGCAGGGTATCTATCAGCCAGACATACCGCCCAAAAAGATTTGCTGCCATACTGTTATTTATTTATGTTCTGTTACAAAGTTAGCAGTTTACTTGTGAAAAATTGCGGCACATCCTTGTTTTTTCTGCTTTTCAATTTATTTTTTGAGGTTATGCTTCATTTTGGCACTTGACAACCCTTACTTTGCAACAAAATTTATGTTAAACCATTTAATAACAAGTAGTATGGCAACAAAAAACTGGAACAACGATTTTATGGCTAAAGTATTGGAAGAGGCTGCATGGAAAGAGTTGTCAAGCGAATTTGCCTGGAACGAACAGCTGTTGGAAAAGTACAAGGACAAGGTTGTATGGAAAGAGATATCCGACAACGGCAATATCCTTTGGACTGTATCAATGATAGAGAAGTTCAAGAGCAAAGTGGATTGGGAGGAACTTTCCGGTTCCGACAACGAACATTTGTTCACAGCGGAGAATCTGGAAAGATACAAGGATTATTGGAACTGGTCCAAATTGTCGGGTAATTCCAGTGTAGAACTGACTCCCGTGCTCTTGGAGCAATTTGCCGACTATTGGGACTGGAATGAAATCATCGACTGCTATCGCAGGGATGAATTGTATAGCATGGAGTTCCTGGAGAAATACCAGGATTATATTCCGGCATCCGCCCTACAGCGTTCCCGCTTATGGGACAAGCTGGTTGAAGACGAGAAGAAACAACTGAAGATACGTATCCTTTCATAAAACAAAATGAAGACCGTAGAAGGCTATAACGTAAAAATCTACACGGACAATATCGAGGACAGTGCCATCGAACAAATCAAGAAGTTGCTGTCCATCGATGTGTTCAGCAAGTGTAAAATCCGCATCATGCCCGACGTTCATGCCGGGGCTGGTTGCGTCATCGGTTTTACGGGAGACTTAGGCGATAAGGTAATTCCTAATATTGTGGGTGTGGACATAGGCTGTGGCATCTTGGTACAGCCATTCGTCTGCGTGAATGACATAGATTATCATGCTCTCAACGAGTTTATTCTTCACTACATACCGTCGGGCCGCAATTACCGGGACAACCGGTATGCGCCGCTCCCACAAAAATATATGGATGTCTATCGCGAAGCCAAAGATATCATCAAACAGTTACGCTGCTATCGCGAGTTGAAGGAAACTAAACGCTTGAACGCCTCCATCGGTTCACTGGGCGGAGGTAACCATTTCATCGAACTGGATAAGGATGAATGCGGCATGACCTATCTTGTCGTTCACACCGGAAGCCGCAACTTGGGGAAACAGGTGGCGCAAATCTATCAGAAGCTAGCCGTAAAATGCCAGTCGGGATGGGCGGAACTGATGGAAGAACAAAACCGCATGATTGCCGAATACAAAGCGGCAGGACGTAAGGACGAGTTGCAGGAAGCCATACGGCAACTGCACAATTCGTTCAAGATGCGCAAGCCGACCATACCACCCGACTTGTCCTACCTGGAAGGTGCTTACCGTGAAGATTACCTGCACGACATGCGTCTCTGCCAACATTGGGCCAAGATGAACCGCAGCCTGATTGTCAGCCTCATCATGGATTATTTCATCCAACAAGGGCATATGGAAGCCAAAACAAATGATTTGGCGTTTGAGAGTGTGCATAACTACATAGGCGATGACAACATCATCCGCAAGGGGGCGATTGCCGCTTATGAGGGGGAAAAGTGCATCATCCCGCTGAACATGCGCGACGGGTCGCTTATCTGCATCGGCAAGGGCAATGCCGAGTGGAACGGTTCAGCCCCACACGGTGCCGGGCGCATCATGAGCCGAAGTCAGGCCTTCAAGACGATCTCTATGGATGACTACCGCACCTCCATGCAGGGCATATACAGCGAATGCCTGTCGGAAGAGACCAAGGACGAGTCGCCCATGGTGTACAAGCCGAAAGACGACATCATAGGCAACATCCATGACACTGTGGACATTGTGAATGTGATAAAGCCAATATATAATTTCAAAGCAGCGGAATAATATGGATGAACCTAAAGAATTGACAAATTTGAATCAAGGTGGTTATGGCTACCCGTTGGCCGACGTTTCCCATCTATCAGAAAAGGAGAAACAGGACTTGCTAAGACGCGGAATGCACATTCCGAAAGAATTGCATTCTGACGAGGAGTTTGAACAATGGGTAACACTATTTGCTGAATGGAACACGTACAGTTGCGGCGACGGACATAAGCCTACGGAAGAAGAAAGAAGGTTCGATAGGATGGCTACCGCAAGCTATGAATGTGGCTTGTGGTATCACCGCAATCGTTTCAACAAGGGAGGAAAGAACATCTGCAACCACTTATTGATGAGTTGGTGGAACACGTTGCCCACGACCCGCAATACGACTGGCAATACTTGTACGAATTGGAATAAGCCAAACTTCGTTACATGAGGGCATATTTCTCACATTCTATCATTGCCGATAAACACGAGAACTTCGGTTTTAACCTATGGATTGACACGTGCATCAATCTTTTGAAATATATTAAAGAAGACGGAGTGAACATATCTGATGAACAGATTGAGCGGATGAACGTCCGTAATGTCGATGATATTATTACATCATACAAAATTGACGAATACAAAACTGCGCCAATATCAGATAATGAAGATCCGACGCTTAATGACAAACGTTGTATCGGACGTGAAATATATGTGCGTAAGATGGAACGTTTTTATTATAAGATCCGTTTGTACAAGATGAGGGAATGGTGAAAATGATTGGTAAATATTTTTAAATAAATAAAACGTATCCTTATGAAAATTTCTGAAATAGATGAATTTAAATTTGATTTTCCTCCTAAACCGGATTATTCGGCAACAATAATTGGTTTGGGCGGAGCCGCCGGAAGAATTGTAGATAAACTTGTTGACAAAGATATTCCAGACACTAAGTTATGTGCTTTCGGTATGAACAAACAGGAAGTCAGTTCTCTTGTGCTTGCTGATAAGTTTCTGATCGGCTCTGACGGTCTTGGCAGCGGCAAGAACCGCGATTTGGCAACGTTGGCTTGCAGACATTCTTTGCCTGTCATTGAGAAGATATTGTCTGTACCATTTGTAGCCATTTATGTTGCTTGTCTGGGCGGGGCTACAGGGGAAAGCTGCCTGAAAGTGTTTCTTCAGGAAGCGAAACGGTCAAATGTCAAAGTGACAATGCTCATAACTACCATACCGCATCATTTGGAAGGAATAGAAAAACGCGACAATGCCAAAAGACTGATTGGAGATCTGAAACCTTTTGTTGACGGCATTATGGTTGTTGATTATGAAGATCTGAAAGCTACATCCATTCAGTCACTGTACGCGGAAGCTGACAGAATTGTGGCAGATATGGCGTCTTCATTTGTAAGTCTGTTCACAGTAGTTTCAATGGTATGCTTTGATTTTAATGATATTATGACATTCTTACGTGAGGCGAAGACAAAGATAATTGATTTTCGTTCTGTGAGCGGTAACATTGATACAGTGGAATATGGACTGAAAAATCTGCCGTTTGCAAAATATTCATTAACAGATGACATTGCAGCAATGATATTTGAGATTTGTGCTGCCGAGCCGCGTTCCATACCAAAAAGTGATTTTGAAAGGATTACATCATTTCTTTTTCTTCTACATGGCAATATAGAATCTAGATTGACAATATCGCCATACAAAGATCTGCCGAACGGATGTTATAAAGTAAACTTATATTTGACAAAGACGTTTTCACAAGATTACGCAGAGTAGTCAGATTCGTATGAATTTGAAATATTTGTGCGTGCGTAAAATATTATGTTTTTATACAAGATGGAAGTGTGGTGGAAAATAGAAAAGTCGTATTAATATGAAACAGTTAGCAAATAAAAATGTATTTTTGTAGAAACCTTATAAAAACGCGATAATTATGAACACATTATCTGAACAATTGACGGAACTCTACAATGAAAAGTGGAGTGATTTAATGGAACAACTCGAAGCCAACGGATTGCGGAACAAACTGCAATGCCCGTTTTTGATTTCTGTATTACGTTCTGGACAGAAAAAGGAAGAAAGAGAAAAGGAGAAGAATTTCGACCCTGATTGGCATTCAAAACAGACAACCCCTGGACATGAAGAATGGTACACCAAAGCTGATATCAAAATCATGTTCTTTGGCCAAGAGCCACATGGATGGGAAAAAGATTTAGATGTTGGTGATACCATGGCAGCCTATGAAGATTTCCTTGACGACAAATATGTTGTGGAAGGAAATAGCGGCTATTTCAATGAAGATGAAGTTGGCAATACTCGAATGTTCAGTTTTGCCATTAATGGAATCATGTCGTGCATGAGGGATGATATATTGCAAACTTATCCAGACAAAAAAGTCTCGATGATATGGAACAACATATCCAAATTATCGACTTTTGAAGGAGCCCCTGTGGATTCATTTGCACACGAGATTGAACATGAATATTTCCATGTTATTCCCAAAGAAGTCGAAATTCTTAAGCCAGACATACTAATCTTCTTCACTGGGCCCAGAGAGAACAAATATTATAAATATATTCAGGAAAACTTTACTATGGATGGCGAACCGTTACCCCTTGCTAATCTATCTGTACATGATGTGGCCAGATTGCCAATTAAGGAGGTGGCATTAGCCTATAAAACTCATCATCCAAATTCTAGAATATCAGATAAACAACATTGGGATAATTATGGAGCCATTCTTGCCGACATCAAAGAAAACATCGACAAATTATTAAAGAAAGAATAACTTGTGAATCACTTTGGCATAACCTAACCTCATCTTTGCATTGAAATAGATGGAAAGATGAGGTTTTATTTTTCCCTATGTACAACTAAAAATGGAAGAGTATGGAAAAGAAAAGCAAAGTGGTAAGTAAACGCCTTCAGAAGCAATTGAATGAGTTGGTAAGTAACAGGCAATATGACGAAGCCATCCAATTATTAGAGCCTATTGCCCGTAAAGGGAATGCCGATGCGCAATATAAAATGGGGAGATTGCTTTACAAAAAAATGACTTATACAGGAGCGCGTTTTGTATTGGAAAGCGTTGCCTACTGGATGAAAAAAGAAAAGCAACAAGCAGTGTGCCCTGAAGATTACCCCGATGCCAACCAAATGATTTATTGGTACGAGGAAGCTGTCAAGCAAGGGCATGTAAAGGCAATAGTAGAACTTGCCGAATGGTATATTCCTTTCTCTTGTGATAATTCCCAAGTCGGGAAAATCATCAAGCAATCGCCATCTTTCGCTCTGAAATGCGACTTGGAAAAGGCTCTGTCTTTGTACACGCAGGCATTGGATGCCGGAGATGAGAGTTTCTTTGATACGTTGAAAGCGAGTAGTCTGCTTCACTCACGCCATGTACCCAAAGAGATAAAAGATAAAATCGTGGATATATTTTACGACAGGGCTAAAAAAGGGAGTTGGCGTGCTGCCAATTCAATTTTTAATATAATAGAAACCAAACTGCGCTTCCCTGAACATAAACCCTATTATGACATAGAGATAAACGAACATGAATTGCTACATGCAGACTGGTTCCGGCTGTTGTTAGACTACGAGGCGGAATGTGAAAAGGAAGAGAAGTATTCCGGGACAGACGCCCTTCGCTTACTATCTGATTTGGCAGAAAATGGCAACCAAGAAGCGTTGAATATGTTGACGGATATCGGCATGAAAACGAAAGGTCTGTCCGTTTGCTGTGCCGGAGATATCTATTATGAGCGCAAGGAATACAAGAAAGCTTTGGAATGCTATTTGGCAGGAGAAGGTGTATACAAACTCGGTGAAATGTATGAACGAGGAGAAGGAACCACACCCGATATGGAAAAAGCGTTCCAATATTATGAAGAAGCGGAAGACCGTTTCAACATGGGACGAATGTACGAACAGGGTCTTGGCACAAAAAAAGATTTGTGGAAAGCATTGGATTGTTATCGCCACTACATAGATGGCCTACTTATCAGCTCTTCCGAGTATGAAGAACGCAATGAAAAAATTCTCTATGCTCGTCGTTCGTTCCGCCGTTTGAAGAAAATGCTTTATAAGCAAAAGGACGAGGTAATTATGACGGTTGTTGCAAATAAGAAAGATGCCATTTACACCTTTTCGTTCACCAGTTACAATGATTGTGTTTTTACGATAGATTGGGGCGATGGCTATGTAGAAAAAGTGAGTAATGAGGAAGGAGGAGAAATTCACCTGACGCATTCTTATGAGAAAGCTGGAGAGTGGCACATTCAGTTAAAAAGTGATGAGACACACACGCTTACCGCCTTGCATTATAACTGCGAGAGCTGTGTACTTAAAGCATTGGATGTCACACAATGTCCGATACTCCTTGACCTATATTGCGTAAACCAAAGTTTGCGATATTTGAATGTCTTAAATAATCCGAGACTGGAACGTCTGGTTTGCCGAGGAAACAGACTGAGGACATTGAATATCCGGAAGAATTATCGTCTTACTCAATTAGACTGTTCCGATAATCCTAAATTACACTATGTAGATTGGCATCCGCGATATGCAGCGTTGTCCTTAGTTTGTATGAAGAATACCGCTTGTTCTGAACAGCTTGCGCCTCTCGCCGAACTGCTAAAACTTAACAAAGGCGGGATGTGCGATGCAATCATGGAAACTCAACTCCAGCCGATATGCCTTCCGCTTACTTATTATATGCGCTGTATGACTTGGAGCGGTGTGAAAGCCAAGATGAAGAAAGGAGGATATCCTATAAGTATACATCATTCTTGGTCGAAGTATAAAGCTGCGTTCGATGATATGCGGTCACGGAATGATTTTCATTATGATGGCTCCAATCGCATTGTTTGTGAAGGCGGCTATACTTATTGTGAATGTTTTCACGCAGATAAGAAGGAATATGTACACCAAGATTTAGAGGATATGTTAATCAACTCCACTCCTTGGAGCGAAACTCTTGACATGCCTGTGCTGATGAGGGAGAAAGAAGGGTGGATGATGTTTCCCTTGGCTACATGGGCTGATGTGTTTTGCGCTTGTTTTTCAGAAATGACATACTCACATTGGAAAGAAACAGAAAAAATTATACGTAGCGAGCAGGAATTCTGGGAATGGCTTCGCGGACAGCAAAAATAATAAGAACAATAAATACTATATATTATGGAGCAAAATACATTCAAGTCCTTGTTATCCCGGTTAAGTTTCGATAACATTCTCCCAGCGTTTAAGGCGATATACCAAAAACTAAGACCGGATTTGTTTGAACAGACAGATTGGAACATTTATCGAGATATATACCAAGACCTGCGAACACGCGAGGCTGACACGTCCCAATATTCTATCCTGATATTCGAGCGTTGGGAAGATGCCTCATATCCAGGTTCAAACTGTTGTGTAGGGTATGAGGAGGGAGATAATTATGATTACCGGGCAATAGGCGGATATCCTTTCTTGTCAGAAATACTAGGCATGGAGATGACAATCAGTAATGGTATTACGCTCACTCCGCAAGAACTGGCGGCTGGTTTGCTTTGGGAAATCACATACGCCCAACGTAACGGTTTGGCTGATCTTGACACAGAACATCTGACCTTCGGATATTTACCCTCACGCTTTAGTTTTGATGACATCTTGCCAGATTTCAAACATTTGTATCAAAAGAATGCACCGGACTCATATCAGAGAATGAATTGGGAAGTATACCGAAAAGTGTACCAAAATCTTCAAAGTCACGGAGTTTCGGAATCACGGTATATCATCTATCTGGCATCCCGTTGGGAGAGGTGTTCGCCAATGATTGACATGAATTGCTCAGTCTACGACAAAGACGCAGATGAGATTTTCCAGCCAATGGCAACGTATGCTTCTTGGCCTGAGATATTGGGAATGAAAATCATTATTGAGCATGATGTCATTATCACTCCTCAGGAATTGACGGCGGGATTGTTTTGGGAAATCACCTACTACGGACGGATGTCATAGTCCGTAATAGGTGAAAAATATTCTTGGAAGCAATAAATGGTTATTTTTCCAAGCACTTGTTTAGCAACAAGGTCACATTTACATCTGACGCTTTGGTTTCCACCCCGATACTTCCAAAGCGAATATCTGCATAACCTAACCACTCACTGATTCCTTGCTTGAATGAGGCCAACGATAATTCATCCAACGGCTTTTCCAACGGATACTGCAAGAATATCACGGCTGAGTTGTATCGGGACAAGTCCAACTGTTGGTAACGGGTCATAGACTCAATTATATAATCCAGCCTGGTGTTGACGTTCGGGGTCACCGAGCGGTAATCACACTGCCTGCCGTATTGCACATTGAGCAGAAACTCCACATCACTCCTTCTGAAGCTGCTTCCTTCAGCGGAAAGCATCCTTACCAGATTTTCACGTTTTGCCATTTTACGCAGATATTCCTTTCGCTTGTTCTGTCTAAATTCACGTTTTCGTTTTGAGCGATTTTTACGATTGGGATTCCATCTGATTGGAAATTCAATGCGAACACAACGTTCGCCTTGTCGACCTCTGCTACGGAGACGGCGCGGAGTCTGATGCCGCCAGATACTTTCCTCCAATTTATCTAAAGCGACTTCATATCTGTTCGTCAAAACCTTTGGCCCAAATTTTCTTTGCCATGTTTCCTGTCTTTCAGCAGGTGAGAATCCCCAATAAGTGATTTCCCACAAACAGTGCATGGCGATTTCTGTTTTGGTAAGATGTATGTCATCCGCCACGACAATCTCTTTGGCCAAATCTTCTTCCCAAGTGCAGTCGTGCATCGGGCCTACGCCAATCCATTTTTCTTCGCCTTCCCATTCTCCGCCATGCCATTCCACATAGATTTTACCTCCAAAATCCTTTGCCGGTTTCATGTTGCGAAGAATGTCGTATGCCTCGCGGTAGGCATAGATGCTGTCAATATGCTCCGGCTCATGTTCCTTTAAGTACGGAAGAAGTTCGTGAAAACTAACTTCTGTTATCAATTCTTTTAAAGTCATAGATGGTTATTTATTGTTTATATCAAATTATCCAAATAGGATATTCGGTGCTGATTGGTTGAGCGATACCATAATCAAGAAGGAATTTATTGCCTGTATTCAATTCATTCTGCCTGTCAAACCGGGTGGCATAGACATTTCTGCCATACATTTTGGCAAAGCGAACCGCATACATTGTACCGCTGATAATAGGACATTGGGCAACAATGACGACATGGGACAGAGCGGCTTGTATTCGGCAACGTGCAACTAAGCGAGTAGGATTGGCTTTCACTCCGAATGGATATTCAGAAAGGATAGTTCCACCGCTGGCAACAATGTCTTGCTGCAATGTCTTGTTTACTTTAGGATGTGTGATATCCAATCCGGATGCCACTACAGCCATAGTCTGTCCTCCAGCATCTAAACAGCCACGATGGGCAGCCGTATCGCATCCCAATGCCAATCCGCTAATTACTGGATAACCCTGCTTTGCTAACTGTTGGGATGAGAAATATGCTATACCAAGTCCTTTCTTATCAGCTGCACGGGCACCAATTACTGCTACGGAATTTTCATGATAAAGCAATTCTTTACTTCCTAACACATGAACGAGTATGGGAGCGTCACTATTTAAGACTTTAAGCCGACAAGGATAGTCATCCGCATAATACGGGATGGAAACAATACCTGCCTTTTCTTGTCTTTCCAAGATTCGCCGGGCTTTATCCCATTTGCGTACATCGTTCCGTATTGTTTCTTTCAAATAACTTTTGGTGTCTATTGTATCATCTTGTAGTTGCCTTAAAGAGAGACCGGATAATTGTAGATACAGTAATTCTTCAATGGTCAAGTCCGGAAACCTACATTTAGCCATGCTTGTTTTGTATATGTTTTCAGAATCATTCATCGTATTCATCTATTTGTGGGCAAAAGTATCTTCTATATGTGCAGAATTGAGGCAGAAGGAAAACATTTTTTTATTTTACGAGTCAACATACTTACTCCGTGCCAACAGCACCAAGTAAGTTCTGCTGACAGGAATTTACAACGGTCTGGGTATCTCCAATCCGTTGCCATAGAGAGAGCCTGCAAGACTCCGCTACGCTCCATTTCGCAGGTTCTCACAATGGCAACGGTATTTGGAAAACAGATTGGGCTTGGATGCTATCCAATAGGACTTGCTTTATGGAGCATTTCTTAGCCACCTTTGGGCATCTTGGCCGGGTACGTTTTACCGTGCAAAACTACTGCGGACGGGAGAAATGTCAAGCACCGCCATGGGCTTTCGGCTGGAGGGCTTGACGGAAGCCTTCCGCAAATTTTCTCGTCCCTCCAAAATTGGGGTATTCCGTCCGCACTCTCCGGCCTCATACTTGCCTTATTCTCCCTTGTGTCCGCAGTGGCCATTTGCACGTAAAACGGTATTCCCGGCCAAGAAGCTCAAAGGAGCTTCACAAAAGGGAAAAGTATCAGATTTCACCAACTCTTAAAAACAAGGATTTATGCGGACAAGAAGAATGACTATCGAGCAAGGCCGGAGAGTGGGCATAGACCGCTTTCCCAACTTCCACAAAAGCGGAAGCGTCAGGGCATGAAACGGCTGTACTACGGCAAGGACTGCCTGTTGGTACGTTGTGGCAGCTACATCTACAATGTTTCCGCTGAACTGAGAATTTACTATCAAGCAACCATCTAAAACTTTTCAATTATGTATGAAACAGATTTTCCCGAATACGGGCAGCAATGCGAACTGGTCACACCGTGGCGTGGCTACCATCGCGGAACGATTGTGGGCAGGACTGCAAAAGGCTTTATCGTGCAGTTCAGCAGCGGAGCGGAAATAGAAGTGTATGACGACGAAATAGAATTTGACTGATATGAGCAGACTGATGACACCCCGGTTGGAGGAAGCCTTGGAAGGCTATCCCCTTTATTCCCAGGACGGCAAGGGAGAAGAAGCGGTTTGCCGTGCTATCTTCGCTCTTGGAGCGGTACGCTGGTTCATCCTTGAAGGTTAGAGAGAAGAGAACGACACTATCCTCTTTGGCATCGTGGTAGGACTTGCGGAGGACGAATACGGCTATATCTCTCTTAACGAATTGTCGGAAGTGGAGCTTGACCTTACGGCGCAAGGCTTGGGTAAGCTACAAGTAAGGCTACAGGAGAATTTTACTCCTACGCCGTTAAAGAACTTGCAGGACTTCCGTCTGCAGCAGTTCTTAGCCAGATTTGAACATTAAACAACCCGTCAGCGTGGTGTAACCAATCAAGTGCCACGGCTTACATAAACATCAGTAACCATGCGAACGAGAAACAAGATTATAAAGGAAGTCGTCCAATGTGCAGAGACAAACGGCTGGCATGTGGATGCAGAGAAGCATCAGGACAGGAATATCGTCATCTTTGAGTTTTCCCAATTCACTCCTGCCGGACAGGATTTCTTCTTTTCGGCCACGATGCAAGGACGCAGCCTTGAAAGTCTAGTCAGCGACATGAAAGAGTATTACGAGGGCTTTGACGCAGACTCGGAAGCCTATCTATGGCTGGACGGTAACGGACACGGCAAAAATGGCGCACCTTACCGAATGAAGGATGTACTGGCCGACATGGAAGCGGCGGAGGGTATGGTCTGTAAGCTGCTTGAAGCGGTCTGGGGGCTGGCAGATTGACCACGAATACAAACATGGCCTGCTATATCTCTATTGGTGTGGCAGGCTATGAAATTTTCATCCTATCTCCGTTTGCGCCCTTTCTTCGGGAGGCCGGCAGTCTTGTAGGCAATCAGGTCATCACCACGGAATTGTATTCTCTGGTTGTCCTGCATCCGGAAGAACGGCAACGGCCTTTCCGTATGGGTAATGTAATCATAGATGGTACACCGGTGTATGCCGAGGAAATGCGCCGCATCGCTTACCGAATACGACTGTTCCGGCTTTATCTCTGAAAAATGTTTGCATATATCCATATCCACTTTGTTTTGGCATTAAAGATACAATGCCACAAGTCAAAATGAAACAGGTTAAACATGGGAGAGCCATGTAGTTCATTGGATTTTTAGGGAATATGTGTCCGTCTGTTCGGTAATATAATCTGCACACGAATTGATAGCGGAACTGAAAGATTCTAAAAACAGATAGTATATATGTTTCAGCGTTGACAAGGTTGACAAGAAAGCCAATGTGCAAACCGTATTAAACAACCGCTGAAAAGCTACTGTTATACAATACTTTATCTTTTTCTTAAGAAAATAAGAATAAATATAGATACGTGTGTTTTTGTCAACCTTTGGCTACAAAATTCATAGGATTTCCAGAAACGTCAACGCTTGTCAACGTTTGTCAACGCATCGTTTTTGATACAAGTAGCTGATACGGTGCAACTTGTGCCTTGTCAACAATGTCAATCCTGAAATGTGTACAGATTATATTTCGGAATATGTCATAAAATAGAGGCCATCCATAGGATGACCTTAACGAGCATAATCAGATAAACTTGTTCAATTCTTCTACCAACAGATGTACGGTAGTGGAAGATTCTTCCATAGCCGGATTACCATGTGAGACATCGGCAAGAACGGCAGAGGCATTCTTAATGGCCTGCGACTGCAAGTGGAGCAATCGGTTATACATAATAGCCCCGAATCCTTCCGTCTTGGAATAGGGTATTCCTGAAAGCCTTGACAGCATGTCGGCATAACTGTTCCTGTGCAACGCCCCTTTGTAGAGATTGAAGTGCAGCAGGAACCAATATTCAAACGCCTGGTTGCTATAGGCCACCTTGAAACCGTTTTTTTCGGCCAGTGTAATGGCTTCATTGAAGTCCTTTGCAGGAAAATCGTCCTTGTCGAACACTACCCAGCACTGGTCATAAGTCCGCTTCTTCTTTTGGTCGGCGTCACGGATACTAATGGCCTTGCTCACAAGACTGGTCGTGTTCATTGCCTGGCCTACCGCCTTTACCGTGGCGGCGGTCATTCTGAAGGCCTTGAAATAATCCGGTTCCGTGCGGACACCTTCACATACGATGAGAAACGACTGCTTTACTTCTCTCGTGCTTTGGCGACGTGTCAATGAAGCGGAACGATGGTCTTTCTTTTTTGTCTTTCCCATGGTCATCCCTCCGCCGTAAATATTGTTTCCATATCACCTATAATGGGCGTGGCACCGAACTTACCTTGCAGGTAATCCCGCTCGAAAGGTGAACTGCCACGCACTTTATACTCGGCCAGCGAATAGGCTTCTGTCGCGCCGAAACTATCCTTTTGAGTGAACCATACCTGGTCTCTGCGGAACAGACCTGCACTGAGCAGGAACGTATCATGGGTGGTAAACAGCAGTTGCGCTCCTTTGGGATTTGTCTCCGCCGAGTTGAAAAGCGTGATAATCTTGCGCACAAGCAACGGATGGAGTTTGGAGTCAAGCTCATCCACCACCAGACGTTTGCCATTGTCCAGCGCATCTATGATAGGATATGCCAAGGAGAAATATTTGATGGTTCCCTCGGATTCGTTTCCGTTAAACGAAAAGGCTACATTATGGGTCGCTTTTCCTTCATCATCGTACTGACGATGGCTGCTTACGATGCGGTTGTCAATCTTGGCTATGTTGTCTATGCCCAAATCCGCATATTTGGCGAAACGAACTATACGCTCACGCATCTTTTCATCGTCCAGATGCCTGATGGCTTGCGACCACATTTTCTCGTCCTCGCTACAGAACAGGACTTGTGTGTCGCCAAGCCAATGCAGGATATTGACGGCGGTCGTTTCGTTGAACTGGGCGGCAGTGGAGAGAAGAAGCGCGTTGCCGCGAACCATTTTCTTGTTGACCAAATCCTGTATCAACGGGCTTTTAGCATGAACGGTGGTTGTTTCCCCTTCGCGGTAGAATATCTCTACCTCTTTGGCACGTTTCCTGTTCATACGGCGGTAAAGCCATTCGGCATGTATAGCTTTGGGGGCTACCTCAAAGCCGTAACGGTAGATGTATTCACCGACGGCGAAGGTGGCCTCCATCGTGGTCGGCTCATGGGCGGTGGAAATGTTCAGGCGGAAGTTCTCCACGTCTATGCTTTCGCCAGCCTGGCTGTTCTTGAACGAATCCATGATGAAACGCTTGTAAAAAGCGATGGCCTTCAATACATTCGTTTTTCCTGAAGCGTTCGCCCCGTAAATCACCGCACTGCGCACGAGTGACAATCCCATGTCGGAAAGCGGAATGACATCATTAGGTTCCGAAAGGGATTCCTTTAGGGTAGTGGCCACAAAGGATAGTTTAAGTTCATCCTTTATGGACAGGAAATTGCTGACACAAAATTCGAGAATCATATATTTAACCTTGTTATTTGCTGATTTTTTGCAAATATACAAGTTTTCTTCCGTATTTGGTAAAGATAGCTGGATTTTCATATCTACTAAATTGATTTATTTCCTTAGTTTGAACTATTCAGCATTGGGCCAACCGGGTTTTTGCAGTAAAACAGCCTGAACTTATAATAGTAAAACTTGTCTTACATATTAGAGGACAAAAGCATGTCACGAAAGAAATAACTGAACGTCAGATGATTGCGTTAGGTTTAATCCGTGAGAATAAAGGCCTAACCATATCTGAAATGTCCCTAAAGACAAATGTGACATTACAACTTTTCAAGAATTAGGCATCATATCAAGGGAAGGCGGTCGCAAAGACGGTTCATGGATTATAAAGCAAGATGAGGAATAATGAACTGTTTCATTTCATGAGACCTCATTTGCTAAATCCATCTCGTCTTGAACCATTTCCGTTTCAAGGTCAAGCCCAAACATATCCTTCAACTGTAAGTAGTCGAAACACAACGCTTTCGGACGGTTGACCTTGACTTTCTTAAGCTGTTGGCCGCCTGACACCTCTATCGTGTAATCCGGCAGACCATTTGGCAATAGTATGGTGAACCTGTCCTGCTTCAGTCCAAGGAATGACGGATGCGATTTGAGGTAGGACATGATGGTTGACCAGTTGGAGCGGTTGGCCGTGGCATTTTGGTTACGGCTGTTGAACAGGGAAGCCACGGCTGCCATATTCAGGTAAAGAATGGGACGTGCTTCCATGAACTCGATTTCTTCCTTGGCAGCCAACGGACGGAAGCTCTTCAGGTAACGGATGCGGTAATGCGCTTTCTCTACGCACTTACCCATCGTCTGGAAGCCTTGCAGCATGTTCCAGAAATCGGCAACTTCGGAATTTTCTTGGGCAAGCTCGTTCTGGACGCACATTCCTTTGACTGCGGTATCGAACAGGTCGGTATAGCTGAAAGGCACATCCAGCACGGTTTCCAACGTGCGGAACGTGGCCAAAGGAATTACCCAATTGCCGAAAATTCGGTCATGTATCGTCTCCTCTTCCATCTTGGTGGCCAGTTCCCGTTTTACGATGGAATAGGTGTCCGAAAAGTTCTTCTCGAACAACTCCCGGTGATTCAGTATCTCTATGGTCATGTGTGTCAGTCCCAAGTTGCACAAGGCTACCAAATCTTCATAGCGGCTTTTCTCCTTTTGGCTGAACGAGGTCTTGGAAAAAGCGAGAAACAGGACACGGGTGTAGAGTGCCATATCCTGCGTGGGCTTGTCCTGTCCGCAAAGCACCACGCCCGTACTGACTATAGTCTGTGCCGCCATACCGTCCGCACCCGTGTTTTTCTTTGTCTGGCCACCGCCTCCCCAAAGACCTTTCAAATAAGCAATCTTACGGATGTCGAGATCGTTCTTGTACTCGTCAAGTACCACGAGCGTATTGACCGCCTGTGAAACCCGGTCGTTCATGGCCGGTACGGAAGTGACACCGAGGTTAGGAGGGTCAACGCCGTGCAGGAAAAACGCCTGCAATGAAGTGGCAAGCGTTGTCTTTCCTGTTCCCTTCTCGCCGAATAGGTTGAGAATGGGGAAATGGCGTGTCCGTTTGAAAACGATGTCACGGAACAAAGTGGAAAGCAGGTAGCAGAAAGCAACGGTAGCGTTCTCGCCGAATACCTCCATCAGTTGTTTCACATAATCGTATAGCTTTATGCCGTTGCGGTTCTCGTGTACCATCAGACGCTCAAACTGGAAAATCTCCGGGTTATGAATGTAGATTTTGGACATGGCAGGAATGTAGTACGCCTTTCCGCTGACACCACGGACAATGCCTAGGTCATCCACAGCTTGAAATTTTCCATCAGCAAGAAGTCCGTTCCCAAAGGCGAAGAAGCCCTCTGTAGCGTTCCATCCTAATTTGCGCACACGTTCCGCCGTGTCTGTCTTAGAATACAGGTACTCCTTGACACGGTTGAGCTTGTCTATCTTAGCCAGCCACACATAGTTGCCCACGGAGCCGACCTTCTGTTGGAAGCTGTTCAACGAACACAATTCGGACTCCCTCAGCTCAATGACACGGCATATATTATAGGTGTTGCGCATACGGAAGATGCGTGTGCCGTTGTTCTCGTCCTCGATGTGAAACAGCGGTTCCATGATGAAGTTGGAAATCCTTGACGGCTCCTCATCGTCATCCCCGGTGGCGTAATAACAGTTCTCCCTGATGAACAGCCCATGCTGGCGAAGCAGTTCCACTTCACGCTGTCTCTCGTCCATTGGCGTAAGTTTGTCCTGCCTTTTCCGCGCCTCTCCACGGGCTTGCGTTACGGCATCACGCCACAATTTGGCTTTTCCGTAGATTTTGGCCAGTTCGTCAATACACTGGTTAAACACCAGCTGGTCTTTCACATAGCGCATCAGGTCGGCTATCTCTGACACGCATTTCCGTTCTTCCATCAAAGAGTCCGCAACAAGAAAGCGTTTCTGTGCCAGCCAGACAATAAACAGCCTTTCTTTCAGTGAAGTGTAATCCTCCCGGCAATGAATGAAATTGTCTGCATCGTTCTTTCCAGGTTTCACATCCCAGCTGTTTTTACCGACGGGGATTTCGGCAAACGGCAGTTCCCTTACGGTTACATGGAAACCTTTCCTGACAGCGGCTGTCCCGTTTGCCATGACTGCCTCGAATCCCGGTCCGAAGGGTTTGCCTTCACTGACATCGGAATCAGGGATGAAGCATAATGAAGTGGTGTACTTTTTCAGTTGCTCAAACTGGCTGTCCGTCCATGCTGTACCCAATGCGGCCACGGTATTGTCGTAGCCGACGGACTGCATACGCAACACGTCAGGCGCCCCCTCCACGATGATAAAGTATTCCGCACTGCGTTCACGGCTCGCCCGGTTTATACCGAACAGGCATTCCCCCTTGGCATACACCGCGCTGTTTGGTGAATTGATGTATTTCGGTGCTTTCGGATTGTTTCCGATGTAACGGGCGGTATAAGCGATGATGCGTCCCCATCTGTTGCGTATGGGAATCATTATCCTGTGTCTGAACATGGCATAGACACGACAGTCATCTCCGCGCCGGAGCAGACCCAGCTCGAAAAGTACATCCTCGTCCAGTCCTTTTGTCCGGCAGAACTCCATGAACGCACCTCCTTCACGCGGCGCGTACCCGATGCCTGCGACCGAACAGAACTCTTCCGGCCATCTTCCGTAAGCATATTCACGGGCAAGGCGGCTTTCATCACTGTCCGGCACCAGCAGGCTGCCTACAAAGAAGTCCTGTACATGGTCGAGTGTGGCAAGAAGCGTTTCCTTGTGCCGAATTTTTGCAGTCTGCTCCTTGTCCTGTCCTTCCACATACTCAATGGAAATATTGTGCCGTTTGGCCAAGAACTCGATGGCTTCCATGAAGGAAAGATTCTCTTTCTCCATGATGAATGTGATGGCATCGCCGCCACGGTTGCAGCTGAAACAGTGGAACAGGTTCTTTCCCGGACTGACAGAAAAGGAGCCGGTCCGCTCCTCATGGAACGGACAAACGCCCATCAGGGTCGAGCCTTTCCTTGACAGTCTGACATACGGCTCCAGTACATCCTCGATGGGAAGCTCCCTAACCCTGTTGATTGTTGACTCGCTTATCATAAGGTGGTCAGGAGTTTCCAGCAATCAATGATGGACTGGCCGGAGTATTTAGGCCGGCTGGTATTTTCAGGATTAAGCGGTTTGATATAACCGCTGGACTTGTATTTTCTAAGCGTCTTGTAACTGACACCCAGTTCCGCGCAAGTACGCTTGACCGAATAAACCCCTTCCGGGTCACATGTTGGCACAAATTCTCTCATCCGCTGTAATGTTTTATCGCTTGTCTGTTCCATATGTCTTATGAGTTACAGCACAGACATACCCTAATGTTGTTTTTATTTCTTCGCATCCAAACTATTTCTGTTTATATTGGAAGAACTGTTATCGAAATAGTCCTGAACCGTGCGTTGCAGGAGGCGGAGGTCAGCCGTCCTGTATTCCACTTTGCCGGGTCTCTTGTAGCATATCACTTTCCCTTGCCGTCTCCATCTTTCGACATTCCGGCGGCCGAACATCTCATAAGCCTTTCTTTGGCTGACAAATTCCGGATCGGCATTGTCTGATTTCAGGTACTTGACAATCCTTGCCGCAAGGTCGTTCAGAAATGTATCATAAGGGATTAGACGGTCTAAAAACTGAAGGAACTGCATAACCCCAGAATTTACAAAGTACGTATTACGGTTATGGTCTGTTTCTCCCTGTCCGTCCGTGTCTTGAACTGACGGTTGTAGATGGCACCAAGCTCTGAGGCTTGGGTTCGAACGCTTTTCAGCCTGGAGATGTGGAAGGTGATTTCATCGCCAACTTCGAGTGCGACAAGAGCAGGACGGATTTTTTCCATGTTTTCTGCCATAATATTTGTTTGTTTAATGATTAATGTTTAACTTTGTAGTCGATAATTCAATTTATATCATCGGCAAAATAACATAAAAAGGTTTATATAGCCAAATATTTGTTTGATAATTGTTGATTTAATATTGCAATTTAAGGTTTGACCCATGAATATAGATATAAAAGACGTACATGTGGGACAGGCTATTGACCAACGCCGCAACGAACTCGGCCTTTCTAAGTCCGAACTTGGACGCAGGCTTGGCATCCCCCAACAGCATATCAACCGCCTTCTGGAAAGGGAGACGATGGAGACCAAGCGGCTTGTCAAGGCTTGCAAGGCGTTGGACTTTAATTTTTTCGCCTTGTTCTGCCCGGTCAATCCCCAGATATCCGCATACCTCGCGGCAGTGGCATTGGACGGGGGAGATGCCAATAACAACATTGGCGATAGCGGACTTGCAGCCCAGCTTACCGCCGAACAGACCAAGGTGGAAAACTTGAACGGCACTATCAAGCTACTGAAGGAGCAGATAGATAGCCTGAATGCACAAATTATCCGTCTGGACTCCAATCTGAAGGACAAAGACGCAATTATAGAATTACTAAAAGAAAGGAGGCAAAATATGTAACATTGAATACTGTGGTCAATATGATGATTGGCACATAGTAGCGCAGAATGTTTACACCAATATCGGTAGTTATCTGGTTTTCAAATATATATTGCTATCATTTCGACAGCTATTGAGTTTGGATATTCGATGGGAACTCGATAAGAGAAATCAAATTCACGAGACTGTTTGCTATTTGTTTTCTACATAGTACATAACTCATTGAATATGAATATCTAATTAGAGTGGCTCAAGCGGCAATCGAAGACAAACTCTAAAAATCTGCAACGACGTTGATATTTTGCTTCCATCTGCATTTTATATGCAAAACATTTGTTTTTCATTTGTTTTCCCAATGGAGGCTAATCAACTCAATACCAGTAAGGTATTAAAGCGGCGCAGGCTGCCATAGAAGAAGAACAATCGAATTAAATAAAAAACGAAAGGTCCCGATAGTGTGGGACCTTTCGTTTTTTTCTTTAGTATTTACTTTTTCCTACATAAAAGGTATAAACTCAAATCTTTTCGGTAATTTTGCATGTGTAACAGCCAAATTGTCAATGCGACAATAAATTTATATAACACACTTAAATGCAATATATAAAATGAAACAGATAAAAAGATTGAGTTTATCGATATTGATACTTTTATGCTTAACAACAAATGTTCGGGTGTCTGCAAAGACAATTAAAGAAATATGGACATCGCTACCCGACTCTATGATTGTTTATCTTGACAAGGACACAAGAGCAGAATGTATCAATCTCTTAGATATGGGCATGAAGCCCGAGGTAACAAACAAGCTCGGTGGAAAGACATGCATAGACACACTGACATCAAACTTCATCTCAGTAGCACTCACTGAGTCATCAAACATGCAGATAAGATTACTGCCAACGCAAAGCGATACAATCTTATGCGTGGTGCACACATTCAGCGCTCCACTTTCAGAAAGCAGTATTGCACTTTATACACAGAAATGGGAAAAAATCTCGGATGTCATATTTAATATAGATAGTCTCACCGTAAAACCGGATACAATGGAACAATCTGAATATGAGAAGATTAAACGCTACATGGATCCTTTCTTGATAACAGCGAGACTGTTACCAGGTTCAGAAGATATTATTGTATCTCCTTCAGTCGCAAATATTGCATCTGACGATAGAGAAAAAATTAACGGTATATTATTGCAAAGAAAATTTAAATGGAATGGCAATAGTTTTAATTAATGTTATACAAAAAAGTAATAACACTGATTATTTTGCTGTTTTACACAAAAAGAATATCTTTGCATTGTGTTTTTCATGGTATTAGATTATTAAGGTTAAGAGAGATTGGTTGTCGTGAGACAATCAATTTTTTATGTACATATTTTAACAATTTACAAAAGCGATATTCTGTATAGGACTTTAGAAATTCTATGGGAATTAATCTTATTCCTTGGTTTTCACAGGATGACGGAAAACTACATGATAGCGCGAGGATCTATAAACAGAGACCATACATTTCTCACGTAATGATGTATTAACATCGCGACAGCTTATAAAAATTACCGCAAAATGAGCGCACACTTTCCGTACCTTTCTTCATCAGCACTGTCGGCATTTTAAAGAAAACTCAAACGAACAACTTACAGTTTTTCTTTACTTTATTTTGACAAAATAATATCGAAAAACAGATATACCGGAATGTTAAAGTCCGGTATTACAATGGCTCATTCAGACTGTACAGTATTTTGATATACCCCGTAATGTAGTATGAAATACTTCACTTTGCCTTCTGGTATTGCCTATTTCACGGTCCGATTAAGTCAATTTTAAAGTGTGATTTGGTGCTTTTCAGTCCCTGAAATGGGCTTAATCAACGTGAGTTCGACGAATTGTAAGTGTTTGTAAATTTGGTG
>ULYR01057640.1_pt1 | contig 31690 bp, 19 predicted proteins | sample 1962341 | NCBI WGS metagenome assembly ULYR01 (sample SAMEA4835868, study PRJEB28245) | human gut metagenome | biome: gut microbiome; material: fecal sample | place: Denmark | collected 2008 | reverse complement strand
ATCGCCTGCTTACAGAGCAAGCAAAGAGGAAACTATTCCAATAAATAAGTTGCATCCCTTTTCTAATCATCCGTTCCATATCCGCCATGATCTGGAATTCAGTGAATTGGTAGACAGCATTTCAGAGAGCGGCATCATTACGCCCATCATCGTCAGACCAAAGGTTGGTGTCGGCTATGAAGTGATAAGCGGACATCGCAGGTGGGAGGCTTGTAAAGAACTCGGCATCGAAAGCATCCCTGCCAGAGTGGAATACATAGACGATGACGAAGCCACGATTCTGATGGTCAACAGCAATATCCAGCGTGAGCATGTGCTGCCAAGTGAGAAGGCGTTTGCTTATAAAATGCGCATGGAAGCGTTGAAACATCAAGGACGAGCAACTTTGGGACAAGTTGTCCCAAAGTTAAAGTACAATAGGTCGGAAGCGGTAATTGGCGAAGAAGTAGGGGAAAGCTACAAGCAAGTACAACGCTATATTCGATTGACCTATCTGATTCCATCTATTTTGCAAATGGTCGATGACGGTCGCATTGCATTCAACCCAGCGGTCGAAATCTCCTATATGACAGGGGAACATCAGACATGGCTCAAAGAAGAAATGGAGATGTGTGATGCTACACCGTCTTTGGTTCAGTCCCGAACACTAAAAGACATGAGCCGAAATGGAACGCTGACGGAGAATTACCTGCATACCCTACTGACAGAAGAAAAGCCGAACCAACGGCAAAAGTTCTTTCTGAATCAGTCTGATGTGCAGCAGTACTTCCCATCCAACTATACACCGCAGCAGATGCAGAATGTCATCATTTCGCTGCTGCGGAATTGGGAGCACAAGCGCTCCAGCCGCCAGCGCCCACAGCGTGAGGACGAACTGGAAAGATAAATCAAGAGTACAATATGTAATAGCTTACGAAATGTAGTTTTGTGAGCCTTCTTAGCTGCACCCATTTTTAGGCAGGAGAAGTGAGATGCAATACGAATATTTTTACGGCGCTCAAGCCGAGCAGTTCTCTTTTTACCGCATACCCAAAGCGCTATTTACAGAGCCGAACTTCAGGGAGCTGTCCACCGATGCCAAGGTACTGTATGGGATTCTGCTGGATCGAATGAGTTTGTCGCTGAAAAATCAATGGTTAGATGCACAGAACAAGGTTTACATTATCTTCACCGTGGAGGAAATCATGGATGCACTGAACTGTGCCAACCAGAAAGCCACGCGCCTGATGGTGGAACTGGAAAAGCGGGCAGGGCTTATCGAGCGCAAGCGACAGGGGCTTGGTAGACCGAATTTGATTTATGTAAAAAACTTCGCAGCAACGATAAATGACAAGAGCTGTGAAAAAGGTGATTCTTGATATGTGATTTTCACACTTCTGGATTCTTGAAAATCACACGGAACTAATACTGATAATAATTAGACTGATTATAGTGATACTGAGAATATAAATTACAGTTAGGAAAACAGAATAAGGTGGTAGAGTATGCCCGGTGTAACAGAGCAGGAAATCGCCCAAGCGAAGCAGATGAATCTGTACCAGTATATGCAGCTGTGCGAGCCGGACAACTTCAAACCGGAAGGACCCGGACAATTCCGCCACAAAGGGCACAGTTCGTTGACCTTTGCAGCGGATGGTTCGTGGACGTACTTCAAAACGAAAGCTACCGGCCGCACCGCGCTGAACTATCTCATGGCGGTTGAAGGTGTTTCGTTTGTAGAAGCGGTGCGGGAAATCAATCGGATACAGGGCGGTGTCCGTCCTTCTTACCAACCTGTAAAAGCACCCCCACCCCCTGCCGAGAAGAAACCGGCAAAGGAATTCAGGCTGCCGAAGCCAGATAAGAACAACTACGCTGCTACTGCCTATCTTCGCAAGCGCTGCATTCACCCCAATGTGCTGACGGTCTGCAAGCAAAAGAGAATCCTGTATCAGACGAGCTTCAAGGATCATCCGAACTGTGTATTTGTCGGGCGCGATGGAAACGGTGAACCTAAAGGTGGCAGCTTGCGCGGTTGTTCGCAAATCCAGTTTCGCCGTGATATTCCCGGTAGCAAGAAGATATATCCGTTCTACATCGAAGCTGCTGCCGCTGCCGACACGGTGGAAGTGTACGAAGCGCCCATAGATGCCATGTCGGGTGCCTCGCTGAAAATTATGCAGCACACTGGAAATTGGCGCGGCATTCACTATCTGGCGCTGGGCGGTACGGATTACGCTGCACTGGATGCGTTTCTTACATACTACCCGAACATAACCCACATTGTCCTGTGCCTTGATAATGACGAAGCCGGTAGAACCAGAACGCAGGACATTATCAAGCACTTGGAGGCCAGCGGCAAAACCGTAGAGGATCGCCCGCCGCCTATCGGCAAGGACTATAACGACACGCTGGTGCAGGTTACGCAGGAATACCAAAAGCACTGTATCAGCTTGGATGATATTTTGCAGGAGGAAACCAGATGAAAACTATTGCTATCGCAAATCAGAAAGGCGGCACCGGCAAAACGACTACCGCGTATAACTTGGGCATTGCCCTTACCCAGCAGGGCTACCGTGTACTCATGGTAGACTTCGATCCGCAGGGCAACCTGTCCTGCTACTGCGGTATCCCGCCTGAGCAGGACCTTGAACAGACAATCACAGAGCTTCTGATGAAGGTTGCCTATGAAAAGACCCTCTCCAACCGAGAATGCGTTTATCAGAGCAAGCGCACGGATGACTCTGCACCACAGGTGGATTTCATCCCGTCCAATCTCCGGCTGGCTAGCTTTGAGCTGGCAATGGGCACCATGATGTGCCGCGAGGTGCTGCTGAAAACTTGTCTGGAGCAGTACAGCAGCCAGTATGATTACTGCATCATTGATTGCTCTCCCTCCGTAGGACTTTTACTGACAAACGCGCTGTCCGCTGCCAATGAGGTCATCATCCCGATGCAGGCGCAGCCGTTCTCGGTGGTTGGTATGTCGCAGCTGACAAATTCGATTTCCAGCGTGCAGCGCAAAATCAACCCCGGACTGCATATCAGGGGCGTTTTGCTGACGATGACCCAGCATACGAAAGTCTCAGAGCATTATGCCCATGATGTCCGCGCCAAGTATGGGAGAACGCTCCATGTATTTACTACGGAAATCCCCTATAACGTCAAGGTTCAGGAAAGTCAGGCGTTTGCAGCACCCACTATCCTGTACGAACCCAAAAGCAGCAGCGCAAGAGCATACGTTGATTTTACGCAGGAGGTATTAGGTCATGGCCGCGAAGAACAAGTTTATGAACGCGATGAAGATGCCCGCGATCGCTGATATGTTTTCCTCAGAGGCTGACCGCCAACGAGAAAGCGGCGACCTAGTAACGGAAGTACCGCTTTCTGAACTGCGTCCTTTTGTAAATCATCCCTTCGAGGTGCGCGACGATGAAGATATGCAGAAGCTGGTGGACAGCATCAAGGAAAACGGTGTACTTACCAACCTGACCGTGCGCCCCCGCGCCGAGGGTGGCTATGAAATCATCTCCGGGCACCGGCGCTTCCATGCAGCGCAGCTTGCAGGGCTGGACAAAATCAAGGTGCCGGTGCGGGATGTTGATGACGACCAAGCCATCATCGACATGGTGGATGCCAATATCCAGCGAGAACATATCAGCCCGATGGAAAAAGCTAGGGCGTATGCGATGAAGTTGGAAGCCATTAGTCATCAAGGAGAACGCCGCCAAGAAACTTCCAACCAAGTTGGTTGGAAGTTGGAAAGCGCCCATGAAGTCGGGCAACAAGCCGGAGATAGTGGTACGCAAGTAAGACGATATGTTCGCCTTAACAGCCTCGTTCCTGACTTGCAAAAGAAAGTGGACAGTGGCACCCTGAAATTCAACCCCGCAGTTGAACTTTCCTACCTGACCCCGGACGAGCAGCAGAGTTTCCTCGACTATGCCGAGGCGCAGGACTGCACCCCATCCCTCTCACAAGCACAAAAATTGAAAGCAGCCAGCAAAGAAGGAACCTTAACGCTGGACAAGTTGGAAGAAATCATGTCGGCACAGAAACCGAGCGTTGCGCCGCGTGAACCGGTGCTGAACATCAACGTCAGCAAGGTGGCACAGTATTTTCCGACCGGCTGCACCAAGCAGCAGATGGAAAACCGCATCTTGAAAATTCTGGAAAGCTATTTTCGACAGATGGTGCATGAGCAAGCACATGAGGAGGAGCGCTGATATGGCAGAGTATCGGTATTACTTGATTCCGGATGCTATGACCCGTGCGTTTCCGGAAAAATTTGAAAAGCAAACACCAACGGAATTCTTTGATAATATCGCAGATTTGGAAAAACGTTATCACCAACTGCGTGAAATGCCCTATAACAACGAACGCACTTGGAATGAACGGGCAGGATTCCCTTATGTACGATTGGTGGTAGGTGTTGATCGTCAGAATCCGGACGGAGCAGTTGCAATCATACAGGTGCGAAATGGTGTCAATTACCTGTGCGATGACTATCGCGGCCCCTACGCAGACGGTAGTGATGCACAAATCCCCCAAATGGCTAAGAAACTTGTAGAAATTATTGGTGTGGACCGGGTACGACCGCATACCTATACCCAGCGGGATGGTTATACATGGGTACAGGTGGAAAAGGATATGCACATTACAGAATGGCTTTACGCACATGAGCTATGCAGCAGTTTGCAATTCACGCGGTTCTTGAACCGAGATGGGCGGGAACTATTTCAGGTGCGTGACGGGCAGCGCGTGATTGAGACAAATGCGGACGGAACAAAGCGGATTAGGGCGGTAAAAAGCATTGACGTAACCCATGCCTATGTCGGGCACTATGGCTGTCATATTCAGCAATATGCAGAGGACAACTTTCGAATCGGCTGCTATGTTGCCCCTGAACACCCTCAGCCGGGAGACAATCTGGATAAGCTCCAAATCTATCAAGTTACAAAGGGCGGCTGCAAATATCGCTTTATGAATTATGCCTATTCCAAAAGCCGCATCCATGCAGCCGATTACAGCAGCGTCTATATAGCAAATCTCCCTGCGGACTACGATTTGGACAGATGCTTTCAGGAGTTCAATGCCCCGAATCGTCCGCTGCGCTATCATATGTGTTCTCTTTCAACCAGTGATATTGTGGTGGCAACGAAAAACGGAAAAGAGACTGCCTACTATGTGGACAGTATTGGCTTCAAGGATGTGAGCCACCTTTTGCCGGAACTGCACGAAGTCGAAGCCCAGCGCCAAAAAGAACAGGTTCAGGACGAACGGGAAAGGTGAAGCAATGCCAAATCCACAAGATATTTTCCAACTGGCACAGCAGACCGCTACACAGGTCACAGCCTCACCGGAAAACTGGCGGCGGTTCCTGTATACGGCAGCGCATAACTACCACACCACCTACCTGAACCAGCTGCTGATCCACGCCCAACGCCCGGATGCCACCGCCTGCGCTACTATGAAATACTGGAATGAACAGGCACACCGCAAGGTCATGTACGGCAGTAAAAGCATCATCATCCTGCAACGCCATCAGGGTGTGCCCACTGCCAAACGAGTATTCTCCATGACAGATACCGTTCTCACCGGCGACAAGGCTGCTGCCCCGTGGGAAGTGACAGATGTCATCCGTCCACTTCTTATGCAGGTCAACTCCGTGGGCAGCTTAATGGATCGGGCAACCGAGCAAGTTGTATCCCTGTCCGACCGCGCCAACCGCGTATTGGCGACATCCATTGAGGACAGCGCACTGAATTGGAGCCACCCAGAAGATCAGCGGTTCATCTTGCAGGAAGTTGCTGCACAAAGCACCCTGTACATGATCTGCATCCGTTTGGGTATCCCGGTGCGGGAAGAAGATTTTCCGGCTTTCCAGAATGTCACCCAGTTTGATACCAGCCGAATCTCCCTCTGCTTGGGCGGCTATGTGCAGGCAGCGGCAGAACCTTTGCTGGATGAGTTGGGGCACGAGGTCATGCAGCTTGCCCGCGACAGTGTTGCAATTCAGGCTGAACCAGTGCATAATACAGATACTCAATCACCCACACAGACGACCAGTCGAGAGGAGGCTGTCACAAATGATGTACACGAACGTGAAGGGCTATCAGATTCCGAACCTGAGCTTGCCGAAGGCCAAGAAAATCAACCTGAACCGTTACGGCAGGATGAGGCTGGACTACTTGGAGCAGAACGAGCCGAACCTGTGCGACCAGATGATGCTGGAGGGAACGCTGCTGCCGAGCTGCCGCAAGATGGGGCTGGACGCACAGCAGATGGTGGACAAGACGCTGCACGACCTGATGCAGAAAGCGCAGATGCCCGACCGCAAGACAAACCCGCTGGGCTGGGCGCAGATGTGCAACAGCCTGAAGCAGCAGGCGGAGGAAATGATCCTTCCGATGCTGTACGAAGTATAACGGAAGATCCCGCAGCTGCGGAGAGCGAACCATCGCCCTCCGCTTTTTCTTTGCCCGAATTTCCGGCAGGACTGCTGCCGTCCCTGCTGAAAGCAGACACGACCTCGCGCGCTTCCAATGCGGACATCCTTTCATTTTTCAGTAAAACACCGCTGCTGATCGACAGGCTGCGGTATATCCGCGAGAGCTACAAGGTCGTGTTTACGGAGCTTCTGCTGGAAGATGATACCCGCGTTGGATTCTATAAAGAAAGCAATGGTTTGCTTGTCTGGCAGGGGTCCTACCTGACCCGCAGCGCGGAATCGCATCTGTCGTGGCATAGCGTTACTGCTGCCATCTCCGCACTGGTCGATAACCACGAACTTATCGCGGCCATTGACCCGAAAAAAGCTGTCAGTCAGGACGAGCAGCTGTCCTTTGACCTGCCGGAAAATGCTTCTCGCGGCGATGAAGTCGGCGCGTTGGAAGTGGACGACATCTATTCCGAGAAAGAACAGGATGCGAAAATCAAAGCGACCCTGCCAGCATACCACTACAAAGAACCTCGGCCGGACGATGGCAGTCACATAACGGAAGATGATGTGAACGTCATCATTACAAGAGGCAGCGTCTTTGAGGGCGGCAAGTACCGCATCTATAACTATTTCCAGCAGAAGAAAACAGAAAAGGAAACCGTAGCTTTCCTCAAAAAAGAGTACGGCATCGGCGGTTTCTCTTGGATGTTTGCTGACGGTGGAAGCGGCTTCGTGAACTTTGACGGTAAAGGATTCAGCATCCTTTACGATTTCAAGGATGACCTGCGGTATGAGAAAAAGCTCAAGTGGAAAGAGGTCGGCAAGCGGCTGGAATACCTTGTCCGGATGGACCGCTACCTGACGGATGCAGAGCGCGAGAAGATGCCTGCATGGATAAACAGGCAGACAGAGTCGAAGCCCCTGCCGCCGCCCATCCCTGACCAGAAACCTGTCTGCGAAGTGGGCAGCACCGTTTACCTTGAAAATGACCAGCGGTTCACCGTAGAAAGTATCGGACAATTTGATGTTCACCTGCGCAATGAAGATTTCCCGCTGGTAGGCCGCGCCGTCAGCCGAGAACAGTTCCAACAGCTATTGGACGGAAATCCCCGCAACGGCGGCATGGTGTTATCGGAGCAGCAGCGTGAATCTCTGGTGCAGGAGCAGAGAGAACAGGCTCTCTCCTACATCGAGGACTACCTCAAGGATGAGTTTGAAATCACACAGCCGGATTTCTCCGACCTTACCCAAATCGGTCTTGGCTACACCACCACCGAGGACGAGCAGCATACGATTCAGGTCCATGCGGATCTGGAGCATTGCACGATCAGCAAGTTTGTGGACGATACCCTCTATGCGCAGGATACATACGCTTCGCTGGAAGATATGAACCGGATGGCACTTGCCAATCTCGATTTTGACAGCCTGATGGAAGTGGACATCAACGAAATCGAGGAACAGGAACCGGAAATCAGCGCAGACACACCGGAGGAATCCACCTTCGTATCGCAGGTCATGCAGGATGTAGACCGCCTTGCCGCGCATGAGGAACCTGCCGAGTATGACCGCACGAACTACCTTGCACCGTATGAACCTGCCATCCCGGAAGGCGCAAAAGCAAAGTTCGCTGCCAATGTGCAGGCCATCCGCACGCTGAAAGAAATCGAGCAGCGCATGGCATCCGGTGGTGCCCCTGCGACCGAGCAGGAACAGGATATTCTGGCTGGCTATCTTGGCTGGGGTGGTCTGGCAGATGCCTTTGACCCCGGCAAGGATAACTGGCATACCGAATATGAGCAGCTGAAAACCCTACTGACCGAGGATGAATACGCCGCCGCGCGGGAATCCACGCTGACTGCCTTTTACACACCGCCTGCGGTCATTCATGCTATGTATCGCGCCTTGGAGCATATCGGCTGTGTGGGCGGCAATGTGCTGGAACCCAGCATGGGCGTTGGTGCGTTCTTCGGGCATCGGCACAGCAAATTCGATACCCACAATGCCAAGCTGTACGGCGTGGAGCTGGATAGCCTGTCCGGTCGTATCGCGCAGCAGCTTTACCAGAAAGCGAAAATTCAAATTACAGGGTATGAAAAAGCCGACCTGCCGGATAACTTCTTTGACCTTGCCATCGGCAATGTACCGTTTGGACAGTATCAGGTCAGCGACCACCGGTATGATAAGCTGCACTTCCAAATTCACGATTACTTTCTAGCCAAGACGGTAGATAAACTGCGTGTCGGCGGCATTATGGCGTTCATCACCACCTCCGGTACACTGGATAAAAAGTCCGAGGACGTGCGCCAATATCTTGCCGCCCGGTGCGACCTGATCGGCGCAGTACGTCTGCCCAATACCACGTTCAAGAGCAATGCCGGTACGGAAGTGACCTCCGACATTCTGTTTCTGCAAAAGCGCGGCAGAGTCTTGGAGCAGGACGCACCGTGGATACACGTTGGAGAAACAGAAAACGGCATCCCGCTGAACCAGTATTTCATCGACCACCCAGAAATGGTCTGCGGTGAAATGCAGATGGTCAGCGGTCCCTACGGAATGCGCTCTACCTGTGTGCCGAATGAGCAAAGCCTGCTGGCGGAGCAACTGGATGCAGCGCTTTCTACCCTACACGCCGAGTACACATTGGTGGACGAACAGGAATATGCCGAAGAAGAAAGCGGCACCATTGATGCCGACCCTAATGTGCGCAATTTCAGTTATACGGTAAAGGATGACGTCATTTACTACCGCGAAAATTCCAAGATGCGCGTGGTAAAAGGCAGTGAGACCGCTTTAGCCCGCATCCGCGCACTGGTGCCCCTGCGGGATACCTGCCGTGAGCTGATCGATGCCCAGCTGGAAAACTTTCCGGATGAGTATATTCAAAAGCTGCAAGCCCGTCTGAACGACCAATACGATGCCTACCGCAAGAAATATGGGCTTATCAACAGCCGTGGCACGGCATCCGCGTTCCGCGAGGATTCCGGATACTTCCTGCTCTGCTCCTTGGAAGATCTGGACGATGAGGGAAACTTCAAAGGCAAAACGGATATGTTCACCAAGCGAACGATCCGCCCCGCACAGGCAGTTGACCATGTGGATACCGCCGAGGAATCACTGGCGCTCAGTCTCTCCGAGCAGGGACACGTTGACTTGGGGTATATGTCCAAGCTGACCGGAAAAAACACAGAAGCCATCATCAATGATCTTACAGGCATTATCTTCCGTGACCCGGTAAAGGTCGATACCGATGGCAACCCTATCTACCTCCCTGCGGATGAATACCTGTCCGGGAACGTCCGTGAAAAATTGCAGGCAGCAAAAGCGGTGGCGACGAATGATCCTCAATTTCAAATCAATGTGGCAGCACTTGAAAAAGTACAGCCCAAGGATCTGGAAGCCAGTGAAATCAGCGTCCGCCTTGGCGCTACTTGGATTCCCGCAGAGTATGTGCAGCAGTTTTTGGAGGAACTTCTGGATGCCCCCTACTACACGCGGCGGATGGTCAAAGTAGAATTCGCTGCATATACCGGCAGCTGGGCCATTACCAACAAAAAATTTGGTGACGGCAATATCAAAGCAACGGTGACCTACGGTACGAACCGCGCCAACGCCTACCTGATTGCGGAGAACGCCCTGAACCTGCGTTCTACCCAAATTCGGGATAAAGTTACGGCGGCTGACGGAAGCGTTTCTTGGGTGCTGAATAAGGAGGCGACGCAGGCTGCACAGGAAAAGCAGCGCCAGATTTGTGAGCAGTTCCAAGACTGGATTTTCAAGGAGCCGGAACGCCGCCAGCGATTGGTCGCCATCTACAATGAAAAATTTAACGCGCTGCGTCCCCGCGAGTACGATGGCAGTCACCTGAAATTTCCGGGCATGAACCCGGAAATCACCCTTCGCCCGCACCAGTTGAACGCCATTGCCCATGTGCTGTACGGCAACAATGTCCTGCTGGCGCACGAAGTGGGGGCGGGCAAGACGTATGAAATGGTGGCCAGTGCCATGGAGAAGAAACGACTGGGGCTTTGCAGTAAAACGCTGATCGTTGTTCCCAACCATTTGACCGAGCAGATGGCATCCGAAGCGCTCCTGCTCTATCCGAACGCGGAAATTCTGGTAGCAAAGAAAACCGATTTCAAAAAGGAAAACCGCAAGAAATTCTGCGCCCGCATTGCGACCGGCAACTATGACATCATCGTTATCGGGCACAGCCAGTTCGAAAAAATCCCGCTTTCGGCAGAACGCCAGCATATGTACCTGCAAAGACAGATCGACGATGTTATTGACCAAATCGCACTTTTGAAAAGCTCTCGTGCCGAGAATTTCACGATCAAACAGATGGAACGCACGAGAAAACAGCTTAAGAAAAAGCTGGATAAGCTCAACGACCAGCAGCGCAAGGATGACGTCGTCACCTTTGAGGATTTGGGCGTTGACAGCCTGATGGTGGACGAAGCACATTATTTCAAAAACGCCATGATTGCCACCAAAATGCGCAATGTGGCGGGCATTTCCCAGACCGAAAGTCAGAAAAGCAGCGATATGCTGATGAAGTGTATGTATCTTGATGAGGTGACCGGCGGGCATGGCATCGTCTTTGCGACCGGTACACCCATATCTAACTCCATGACGGAAATGTACGTCATGATGCGCTATCTGCAAAGGGGCTTGTTGGAAAAAGAGGGCTTGCTCAACTTTGACAGCTGGGCATCGACCTTTGGGGAGAGCATTACAGCGATTGAGCTTAATCCAACTGGTACAGGATACCGCACAAAAACCAGATTTGCGCGGTTTTACAATCTGCCGGAACTCATGAGTCTTTTTAAGATGTCTGCGGACATTCAGACCGCCGATATGCTGCATTTGCCGGTGCCGGAATTGGTGGGCGGCAAGCCCACCAATGTAGTGTTACAGCCAAGTGAAGTCCAGAAAAGAATGGTCAAAGGCTTGGCAGACCGCGCCGAAAAGGTCCGAAGCGGAAAAGTGCAACCCACGGAAGATAATATGCTGCGCATCACCAATGACGGCAGAAAACTTGCACTGGACCAGCGGCTCATGAACCCTTTATTGCCGGATGACCCCGGCAGCAAGGCCAACGCCTGTGTGGATAAGGTATATGAGATATGGGAAAAGACCAAGGAGCAGCGCTCCACTCAGATGATTTTCTGCGACCTCAGCACACCCAAGGAGGACGGCTTTGACGTATACAACGATGTGCGCGATAAGCTGGTTGCCAAGGGCATCCCCAAAGAGGAAGTGCAGTTCATCCATGATGCGGATACCGAAACAAAAAAAGCTGAACTATTTGGAAAAGTCAGAAATGGCACTGTGCGCGTCCTGATGGGCAGCACCCAGAAGATGGGCGCTGGTACCAACGTACAGACACGGCTTATTGCGTTGCACCATCTGGACTGCCCATGGCGACCTGCTGATATTGCCCAGCGCAACGGACGCATGGTCCGCCAAGGCAACCTGAACAAGGAGGTTTCCATATTTATTTACGTTACAGAGTCAACTTTTGATTCGTATAGCTGGCAGCTTGTCGAGAATAAACAGAAGTTTATTTCGCAAATTATGACGTCAAAATCCCCGGCTCGCAGCTGCGAGGATCTGGACGAAGCTGCGCTCACCTATGCCGAAGTCAAGGCTTTGGCAGCGGGTAACCCCATGATCAAGGAAAAGATGGACTTGGACATTCAAGTGGCGCGGCTGCGAACCCTGAAAGCTGCCTACACCAGCCAGCATTACCGATTGGAAGATGCGGTAGCCGTGGCTTTCCCGCGCCAAATCAAAGGAACCGAGCATCGAATCCGTGCATTTGAGCGGGATATTCAGACAGCAAAAGAACACCAGTCTTACGATGCCGATAAAAAGCTCATCTTTTCTATCGAGTTGGACGGGAAAACCTACGATAAGCGCGAGGATGCAGGTAAGGCGCTGCTGGGGCTTGTCGGTGCAGCAGTGCGGGCAACGAAATCTGTGCCGGTAGGTCACTATGCAGGCTTTGAAATCACAGTCGAATATAAACCGCTGGAAAAGGTATTCCATGCCCACCTTGTTGGCGAGGCAACGCACACGACAGAACTGGGTAATGATGCTGCCGGCAACATGATTCGCTTCCAAAATGTAGTTTCTGCTCTGCCACAGGACCTGAACCGACTGCATGGCAGTTTGGAACAGCTTACAAAACAGCTTACCAATGCAGAGGAAGAACTGAAGCAGCCGTTCTTGCAGGAGCAGGAACTGAGCGATAAAAGTGCCCGTCTTGCCGAGCTGGATGCCCTGTTGAATGTGGGCAATGATGCACCCATCATTGAGGGCGAAGCGGAAGAATTGGAAGAAGAAGCGGAGGATGCACTGATTCAATCGGATGATGAATTGGAACGGTAAAACGACAGCCTTGCAAAATAAAATCATTCCTGTATGATGAAGGTGGAGGTGGAAATTATGCTGATTCAACTTGGAAAAAATGTCGCTTTACTCTGGATTCTCAGGATTCTTGCGGTGCCGGTCGTGCTGGTGCTCTTTGCAGCGGGCTTTCTCCTCAATCTCCTGTACGGAGTTGTGGGAGCTTTTGGCGGGTTGTTGTCTCTCCTTGGCGGTGTTGCTGCTGCGTTGGCGCTGCTGGATGGCTGCTATGGGGAAGCAGCAGCTTCTGCCGCCGTTGCATTTCTGATCAGCCCGATTGCGCTGCCGCAGTTGGTTATGTGGGCGGGCAATCTCCTGATTTGCGCCGCGTCCGCGCTGTACACTTACCTTTATAGATTGTGAGGAATCCCATGAAAAAATCTATGCTGATTTTGACCCTTATGGTTGCTGCCCTATGCGGATGCGCCGCGCAGCAGCCGACAACCCTTGAGACCCCCGAAAGCAGCGTGCTGGTAGAGGTCACGCCGGAAACCAGCAGCGAAGCAACGCCGACTGCCACTCCTGCGCCAACGCCTGATCCGACGCCGGTACCAACGGCAGAGCCTACCGCAACACCGACCCCCACCGCAGCCCCGACTGCGAAACCTACCCCAGCTCCTACTGAGGTTCCTGCCGCAACCGCTGCACCTGTGCAGCAGGCGGAGGCATCGCAGCAAGTATCCATGAGCTATGGTGCAGTTCCGTTTGACCTTGCAGCAGGGACTGACCAGTGGTGGAGCATTGACAGTTCCGATTCAGCTTACTGGGCGGTAGCGGAAAATATCAACGCCATGCGCGCCGCGGCTGGTCTGCCTGCGCTGACCGTAGATGGTGGCTTAAGTTCTATTGCAAACTCCCGTTGTGATAGTTTTGCATCTGGTGGCTCGTTTGACCATTCCGGTGCCGTCTGCGGTGAAATCATTGCAGCCGGTCCGTTTGCATCCGCAAGCAGCGTTTGTGCTGCATGGCAAAGCAGCCCCGACCATTACGCCAGCATCGTGTCGCCCAACTATTCCAGCATGGGAATCGGATGCTGGTTTTGCAGCACGGAAGCAGGACAGTATACCTATTGGGCAGTAACTTTTCAGTGAGGTCATAAACATGGAACGAAAAAAGACAAGGCTGAACGAGTCCGAAATGAAAGTTATGCAGATTATCTGGAACGCCGGGCACCCCATTACAGGGCAGCAGGTTCTAGGCCAGATCATCGAGCAATACAAAAGTTCGTGGCATCCGCGAACGATTTACCCTCTAATGAAGAAACTAAGCGAAAAAGGGATGATCCGTGATGTCGGCAGTGCCCGCGTAGGCAAAGTCTATGCGCGGCAGTTCCTGCCTGCAATCAGTCGCCCGGAGTACATGGCGCTGAGAATCATGGAAACACTGCCGGAAGCAGAACTTCCGCAGTTTCTCAGCTACTTTTCCTACTAAGTGACAATTCGTATAATAGCTTTTCCCGGCAGCAATGCCGGGACTTTTTATTGGCTTTCCAGCGTCTGTACCCACAGGCGCTGTTTTTATATAGATGAATTTTGACAAAGAAAGGACTTGTGTGCAATGAATCACAAATTCAAAATGAGGCAGCGCGTTACAGCCCTTTGCATGGCGGCGATGATGTGCTGCGGTATGCTCCCCTATGGGGCACTGGCGGAGGACAGCGCAAGACCGGTTGTGGTCGCAACGCCGGAACAAGCGGCAACGCAGGAAGCAAAATCCGAAAGCGATGCCAACAGTACCGCAACCCCGGAAACAGCCGACGAATCCCCGGACGAGGATGCTCCACAACAGGAACCTGAAACCGAGGGTGACACTGGCGGCAGTGACGAACTGTACGAAATCTGGCATAAGATGTACCCCAGCTTGACACAGGAGCCGACCGGATATTATCTGGATTCCTATGGCCTACCGGTACTGGTTGGTGAAACCAAAATCAGCATTGAGGGCTGGGGCAATGAAGATTACAGCAGCGTCAGTGATGATTCTTTCCAGCAGGTGGCGCTTGATGTTGCACTGCTGGATGCGGACAGCACGACTGCTGCATTCCCGCACATGGATGGCGAGGACTACGCCATCGTGCCTATCAGTATGCAGGTTATGTACCCCGCCAACGGCAGCAGCGCGGACATTACGCTGCCCGATAACGTCGAGCTGCTGGGATATAGCTTTACCAGCGGCGATTTGACCCCGGCAACCGAAGAAGAACGCCAGAGCCAGCTGCATTATGAATTCTCTGAAATTTCCGCAAGCGTGGCGGGTATCTATGTGAAAGCCAGCGAAGATTTCAGCGTCACCATGACTTACACCGATGAAGCCCAAACACTGACGAAAACCGTCCATGTTACGTTGGACGATTCCGCACCGGTGCCGGGTATTTTGCAGGATCGCTTTGCACAGGAAACGCAGGTTGCAATGTGTTCGGCGGATGAAGGTATTGCTACTTACGCCGGATTGCAGGTTACCCAGTGCGTGAATACCTCGGTTGGTTGGATGAACTATCTGGGCGGTCAGCCTGCCCTCTGCGGTGATCGCGGCAAGTGGGCATGGGGACCCGGTGCCACCTATAAGAACAAATACCCACCGGTAGCCAATTATACCCCCGCTGGTCAGGTGTGGGTCGAAGCTGAATACTTCAACAAAGGCTGGGTGCCGGATCAGGCCACTTTGTGGTCGAAAGGCTTCAATAACGGTGCGCCTGCGGTTGCGAGTCTTGCCTTAGATGCAGCAGATAACGCAACAGACAATTACCTCGCACTGCTGTCTTGGCAGGCAGAACAGTATCCTGACAGCATCGCTGCCGAGATCGTCAATGCACCGGAAGCCTATGCGGCACCGACCGGCAAGACCGTGTATGTGGGCACGCTGTATACGCCCAGCAATGCTGCATGGCAGCGCTTTGTGGTTCTGAACTATACCCCGGTTGTGCTTAGCGGCGACAGCGAGATTCCCGGCTTTGAAACCGGTGGCGAATCGGTGGATAAGCCGTGGAGCGCCAGCTATGAGCGCAGCGAGTCCTTGGATTTTTCCTATACGGTCAATACCGACAAAATCCAACTGGACACATTGGAAAAAGTGGATGGCGCAGGCATTGAAATTGCACCGATCCTTGATGGCATCCCTGCCGACATTGACGGCGGCAGCTGGACAATTACACCGGATGGGATGCAGTCCGTCACGACCAGCGGACATACGTCAGATGACAATTACCACCTGAACGGCGGCGATGGTTCTGTAACGTGGACGGTGCATTTCAGCGTAAGCAAGTCGGCCACCCAGAGTGGAAGTATTACCGCCAACAGTGAGCAGGACGCCGATGCACAGGCATCTGCCGCACAGTCTGCTGCACAGAGCGCCTGCGAAGGTCAGGTCAACGGGGAAATTGAAGCGGCACTTTCTGCTGCGCATAACTACTTTGACAACCTGAAATTCTCCTACAACGAGGTGACGGTGCCCCATGGCTTTGATGCTTTCGGCGGCGACCTTGGCAGCAGCCAGACCATTACCGTGCCTGCCAACAGCAGCAACGACTACCTCATGAAAAACGATGAGTGGTCCGTCAAAGTTGCCATCGACAAAATCGACAGCGAGACCAAACAGCGTATCAAGGGTGATGCAGCGTTCAAGATTTATGAATGGGATACCGTGCTCCAGCGCTATATTCCCGCAGGCGGCTATAACCAGTATGCGGTGGAACGCCAGCCGGACGGCACCTACAAAGTCATCAACCACAGCAGCTATGCCAACGGTTCGGATAACATCTACTATACTCAGCGCAACGAGGGCCGTTTTGTGGTTGTGGAGAGCCGTGCCCCCAGTGGCTACTATGGCGACTGGACGGATGTAACGAACCCCGGTGCGGCAGGTTCCGTTTTGGGCAAACGTGCCTATGCCTTTGAAATCACCAAGGCGTTGGATGGGCAAACTCTTTGGCTCGGCAATGCAGACTATAATGCCGATATTACCACCACCAACAACGGCGGCACTCTGATCGACACCGGTGAGGCCATCGTCACGATTACGTTTGGCGACCGCACAACCGACAAAACCTACGACACAGACCCTACTGGCATTGCCAACAATGAAAAATCCTACACGATGCACGCTGATGGCGACAAAATGCAGAACGACCGCGTTCTCGGCAGTATCCTGCTGACCAAAGTCGATTTGGATGCAGCGCGGTATCTGGCTGCGGGCAGCAACGGTGATACCACCTTGGAGGGAGCCGTCTACGACCTGTATGCAGCGGATACCATCGCACACCCGGATGGCGTCACCGGCACAGTGGATTATTCCAAAATTTTGGATGCCAACGGTAACCCCATCTGGCACACCACCGTGCTTACCAACGGCGGCTGGGATACCGATTACCTGCCCATTTTGCAGAAAGACAGACTGGTTGCCTCTGCTGCCATCAAGGATGGGAAACTTGCTTTTTCCAACCTATATATGGGGCGCTACTACCTTGTCGAGCGTGCCACAGGTTTGGTGCTGCCCATTGACGGCAACGGCAAACTGTATACGACCGGCAAATACCCGCAGCTGAATAAAAAGCTGGAGCGCACCGGCAAATACAGTGATTTGGTTCGGAAGAATAACGAATATACCGACTACCTCTATAAGAATCAGTACTCTGCCGTAGCTGAAAGCCGCAAGCTGGACGGCAGCAAGGCATGGGATGGCTATTATCTCTCCTATGCCACCGGGTATCTCTGCGATGAGGTCAACCACTACAAAACACTGACCTATGCAGATGAATCCAGCTACCATATCAGCGCTGAGCAGGAAAGCCAAGATGAGGTCCTCAAATCCGGCTTCTCGCTGAATAAGCTGGTTTCTACCACCGGTCAGCCCTCCCCGGCGCTGAAGCTGGAGGGTGCGGGCTTTACCGTCTATCGCATTTCCAAGCTGAGCAAGGAAGCGCAGTTCACCACAAACCCGGATGGCAGCTACAATGCACAAAGTATTTTGGACGTTTACCGCAAAGACAACTACGATAATTTGACGCTCAAGTACGATTTCACTGCCGAGGGGCAGGCTGTTGCCAATATGTATGAGAGCAACGCTGCCACGGTAGAAGCCTACAATGCCACCCTGACCGCAGATGGTGACTACGCCAACGGCAAAGGCAATGGCTGGGTTCCCACTGATCAGGATGCAGAGTACCGGTTGACAGAACTGTATACGAACGAGGAAGGTGTCATCCGCATTGAGGGACTTCCGTATGGGCAGTACCTTGTTGTCGAGACTACGATCCCCAAGGACGTTTTCCAATGTGATCCCTTTATCGTAACAGTCAGCAAGGACAGCCCGCAGAGCCGCTTTACGGTTCCTGCCGGCAGCGTCACCACCGCCACCAACAACTACATGGCCTATAACGTGTTGGATGAAGAACTGGAAGGCTACTTGCAGCTCGTCAAGACCGATACCGAAACCGGCAAGACGGTCAAGATTGCGAACACTGCTTTTGCACTGTACAAGTTGGATGATAAAGGCAACAAGACCCGTATCTCGATGATTGATCCTGCCAGCGGCAGCGCCACCAAGAAAACCGATGTGTTCTACACCGATGCGGATGGCCTGATGAAAACGCCTGAAAAGCTGCCGCTTGGTCGCTATCTCATTGAGGAATTGCAGGGACCCGAAGGTTACTACAATGATCCTGCCTACTCTGTAGAATTTGAAATCACCTCCGAGCGTGTCTGGCAGGTCGTGGGCAACGCCACCAATGACATGGACGAGTACATTGTAGAAGAAAAGTATTTCAACCATGAAACCCTCGGACAGTTGACCATCCGCAAGCTGGGCAATGTCCTGACCGATTACAAAGACGGGCAGTTCATCTACACGCAGGATAATTTGGCAGGGGCAACCTACGAAATCCACGCGGACGGCGATATTGCCACGCCCGACCGTCAGGGCACTTATTGGTATAAGGATGGCGACCTTGTTGCCACTGTTACCACAGGTGCGGCAGGTCAGGTCGATGAGGTGAAATTTGCTCCCAATCGTACACAGGCTACCTATGATTTCCTCACCATCTCCCATGACGGCACCAAGGGCGAAGTGACCGTGACCCTGCCCTTGGGCAAGTACACCGTCACCGAGGTCAAAGCGCCGTATGGTTTTGTGCTGACGCAGCAGAGCTATAGTGTGGAATTCGGCTGGGACAACCAGCGCAATGATATTGTGCTGGCGAAAACCATCGTAAGCCACGAGCAGGATGGCGACAAAGAGTGTTCATACGGCATTGTCAATGTTAAAGATGCTTCGGATGCCCATAAGACCGCACAGATCCTTGTCTTTGAAAATGCGCGTGTGCTGCCGGTTCCCGAAAAGCCCGATGACAAGGTCAGCAAAATCGGCGTTGGCATTTATAAGCAGGACCGCGAAACACTGACCTATCTGCCCGGTGCTGTGTATGAACTGTACACGGTGGACGATATTTTCGCAGCAGATGGCACGAAGCTGGTGGACGCCGGTGCAAAGCTGGCAACCAGCAGCGCCACCAATGCCAGCGGCTTTACTTGGTTTGATGTGGATGTGCCCATTCGCGCCGAAACCTATCCGGACTCCGGCAATAGCGGTAAATACCGCATTGTCGAAATCACCGCCCCTGCCGGGTATCTTCTTGATAACAGCCCCATCGAGGTCGAGTTCACCTATGCCGGTCAAGAAGTGGCATGGCAGGTAGTGGATGGCACAAACACCAATTTGCGCACTACGGTGAACATCTCCAAACAGGATGTCACCAACGGCAAAGAGCTGCCCGGTGCCAAGCTGGAGATCCACGAGGCAGATGGCAAGCTTATAGAAAGCTGGACCTCTGCCAAGACACCGCATACCGTGCGCGGTCTGGAGCTGGATAAGGAATACACCCTCATCGAAAAACGTGCTCCTGAAGCCTATGCAGAAGCCGAAAACATTGTGTTTAAGCTCGTACAGGTTGGAAATAAACAGGAAAACGAGGTCCATGTAAAGACCGGTGGTACGTGGGAAAAGCTGGACGACACCACCGTAGTCATGCAGGACGTACCTGTATTGGATATTGACAAGGTGGACGCAGGCGGCACCTTGCTGCCTGGCGCAACGCTGACCATCCGTGATGAAGATAAAAACGTCATCGACACATGGGTAACCGACTCCAATACGCATCATGTTCCGATTTCGGAAGATGGTATCCACCTTTCTGACGGGAAAACCGAGCATATCTACACCCTGACGGAAGATGCCGCGCCTGCCGGTTATGAGGTGGCAAGTTCTGTTCAGTTCAAAGTCGAGCTGGTAGACGAGACGGTCTGTTTGTATCTGCGCACAGATGAAAAGGCAGACTGGGAACGAGCCGATAAGCGTCTTATCACGATGGTCGATAAGGCTACCCCGCACCATGAGGATACGCCAGAACCTACCCCTGCACCTACTCCGGCTCCCACACCTGCCCCAACACCGGTGCAGACCCCCGCACCGACTTCCACCCCCGCGCCGCAGCTGACGATCCCCCAGACCGGCGACACATTCCCGATGGCCTTGTTGGTCATTGTTGTGTTCGGCTCCATTGTTGCCATCGGTGTGCTGACCTACAAGCGCCGCAAGTCTGAAGTCGATACCGAGGAGGACGACCAGTGATATGATTTATACCTGCATCGCAGACGGAATCCGCAGTCCGCCTGCGTTTTTTCTTAAAAATAAATATAAGGAACCGATGAAAATGCAAAATGAAAACACAAAACGCGTATGGCTGTATGCGCGAATTCCCGGTAATAATGGCGAAACACTTCGCTGTATTCGTGAATGTGCAGCGAAAGCACAGCAGGACAACTGCAATATTGTCGGTACCAGCGCTGACGAAAGATATGGCTGGCTGCTGCGCCCCGGCTACCGTGAAATGATGCGGCAGGTCAAGGCTGGGAAAATTGACTGCATTTATATTTACCGTATGCGCCAGATCAGCGGCAAGGAACAACACCTATACCGCTTTTTCCAACAGGTCATGCAGCATGGCGTCAAGGTCGTAACGCTGGAATACAGTCTGCGCGACAGACTGCATGAGTACAGGTTGGAAATGAAAATTGAAAACTATGCAGCGCGGCATAAACTGTCCTTTCCATGGTGAGTTGCGAAAAATGTCGCAGACTAAGCCTGAAAAGTGCGGAAAAATGTCGCAAGAAGGGATGAACTATGATTGAAGAAACCGCAGTTCGCGTGGAAATCAGCGCTGCGCGGTTTGCCAGCCAGAGCATTTTTGATATACTCCGGCTGACCGTGCAGGCAATGAGCAGCCAAAATTATGGGCAGCAAAGTCTGAACACGCTCAACCGGCAGGAACGTCCGCTGGCATCGGTGGACGTGAATAAAAAGACGCTGCCCTACATCCGCAGGCAGCTGAAGCAATATTCCGTAGATTTCTCTGTCACAAAAGACCGAGACACCGGTCAGATGTATTTGTGGTTTAAGGGGCAGGATGTGGATCGTATTCAGACTGCGTTGGAAAACTGCATTGCAGAGCGCGGCAAAGAACGCCCAATTCCGGAACTGAGAGACCTATGCGACCGCGCCGCGCAGCGGGTCAAAGAGATGAACCAGTCCCGCCCTGTACCTCCGCCGGAACATGGAGAACGCCTATGAACCAGCCGAAAAGAAACTTGAAAATTTGGGTGCCCATTGCAGCGGTTTTATGCTTCTGGCTGGGTGACTGGATGGGTCACACATACGAACTCACCGAGGGAACCATTACGCACCGGCTGGCGGCTGCGCTGAACCTGAACAACCTGTTGCTGCACCCGTTCAGGCTCTCGGCAGATGCCTTTTCGCTTGGCTGCGGCATTGCCACAGCGCTCATGGCAGGGCTTATTTACCTTTGTGTGAAGTACAGCAAGCACCGTCTTATGCCTCAGAAAGAGTACGGCAGCGCCCGCTGGGGAGGCCCGGAAGATATTGCACCATTTCTAGATGAAGATGCGCAGAACAATCTGCCGCTTACGGCATCGGAAAGCCTGAGTCTTTCTCCAAAAATGAAGGTGACGGCAAACGACAACTATAACCGCAATAAGAACGTGATCGTGTTTGGCCCGTCCGGTTCCGGCAAGAGCTACAGCGTTGCTGGCCCGCAGCTATTGCAGTTTAACAGTAACTATGTGCTCAGTGATCCGAAGGGAGAGTTGCTTCAGGAATATGGCAATGTCCTACTCTCTCAAGGATACAAAGTGAAAGTGTTCAACCTGAAAGACCGGGATAAATCCGACCATTATAACCTTTTCGCCTACATAAAAAATGAGGATGATATTCTGGTCGTCACCAAGAACCTTGTCAAAAACCTGAAAGAAGATCCCACCGCCAAGAGCACCGCCGACCCGATATGGGAGGAAGGCATGACGGCACTGCTGGAGGCACTGATCGGCTATGTGTTCTACGAATTGGAGCCGGAAGAACGGAACATGAACAGCGTTATGACGCTGCTCCTTATGCTGGAATCGCAGGGGGATGGTCCTAACAGCGTAAGCCAGCTGGACCTGCTGTTTGATGACCTGAGCATCAACAAGCCGAACTCCTTTGCTGCAAAGCAGTATAAGCTCTATAAGATGGCTCCCGGCAAGACCGCACAGAGCATCAATGTGTCGCTGGGGCTGCGCATGAGCGCATTCAACATTCCGTCCATTGCCAATATCTGCGCGGACGATACGATTGACCTGCGGGAACTGGGCAGCGAGAAAAAAGTGGCGCTCTTTGTTGTTACGCCCGACACAACAACCGCTTACAATTTCTTGGCGGCAGTTATGTTCCAGCAGTGCTTTCAAATTCTGGTGGATATTGCAGACCATCGCCCGGATAAGCGCCTGCCACGGCATCTGCGGTTCCTCTTGGATGAATTTCCGAACATCGGCATGATACCGGATTTTCAAATCCTTATCAGTACGATTCGCAGCCGTGACATTGCCTGCACCCTGATTTACCAGTCATTGAACCAGCTGAAAAGCCAGTACAAAGATGACTGGGCGACCATCTACGAAAACTGCGATTCTATGATCGTTCTTGGCGCAGGCGGCAACCCGGAGAATCTGGAGTTCTTCTCCAAGGCGTTGGGTAAGGCAACCATTGAAGTCATGAACACATCGGAAAACAAAGGCAGCCAAGGCTCGTACACAAAGTCCTATCAGGCGCTAGGGCGCGAGCTGATGACCCCAGAGGAAATCCGAACCATGCCCCGCAACTGGTGCCTGCTGATGATTTCCGGCGTGGCACCCTTTTATTCACGCAAATACAATCTGAAAGATCATCCAAATTACCATTTGGTAGAAGCGGAAGGCGGCAAGCCTTTCGACTATGACAGACGCGCAGAGCAGTCTTTTGCGGATTTTATCAGCAATGTGAAGGACGTAAAGACCGTAAATCTCTGTGCTGAGAATAACAACTGAACGGAGAAATATAAAATGGAAATGGTATCTACGATTACGACTCTCATCTCGAATGTTGTCACCTTTGCCGGTGGCCTCCTTCTGCTGTTTGGTGCGGTAACGCTGGGCACCAACCTGAAAGACCATAACGGCCCCGGTATCAGCAGCGGTGCATGGGCAATGGCAGGCGGTGTGCTGATCATTGCGGTCGCTACCTACTTTGGCACGCTGACGGTCGGGTAAAGGAGGGCTGCACTATTTTTGAAGATACAATACGCAGCCAGTTGGAGGGCATTTCTGCCACGGTCAACTCTATGGGGCAAAATTCCGGTTTGCTCAGCAGCCTGACTGACTGGAACAGCACCTTGGCGGGCTATGCTGACAGCATAAGCACCGGCGTAGTTATGCCGGTGGCGCTGACCCTGCTGGCGCTTTTTATGATTCTGGAGTTGTACAATGCCACCCAGCGTATTGCCATGAACGGCAGCAACAACGCTTTTACGATCCAGCAAATCGCACTGGTTATGCTGAAAATTGTTGTTTGCCGGTGGGCGGTGGTGCGTACAACGGAAATCCTGAACGCACTCTTTGAAGTTGCGTCCACCGTGACCGTTGGCATATCCGGTTATGTCGGCAGTGGCGAAGTCAATACGACCGTTGATATTGAAAATGCTATTGCTGCGCTGCCGGGCGGCATTGGCAATATGCCGGTGGCGTTGGAGCTGATGGTTGTTGGCTGGATGCTGCGCATTGTGAACATCGTGGTCAACACCATTGTGGCAGCACGGTTTATAGAGCTGTACGTCTACAATGCGATGGCATCGCTGTCCATAGCCACACTCTGCTATCAGGAGCTGCACGGTATTGCGGTGAACTTCCTCAAATCCTACCTCGCGGTTGCCTTGCAGGGCGCAGTGCTGTATCTGGTCATCGGCTTTTATCCGGCACTGGCCGGTTCGCTGGGCACCGGTGGCAGCATCACGGAGCAAGCGTGGGCAATGCTGGGGCAGTCGGTGATCCTGCTGGTGGCAGTGTTTATGAGCGGAAAGTTTACGAAAGCCATTACCAATGCAATGACCTAATACCATTTGGAGATTGAAAAGCTATGATTGCCACAAAAACAAACCTCGAAATCACAGAGTACAGAGAAAAGTTCTTTTTGGGGCTATCTCTCCGCCAGCTGGCCTGCTTTGCTGCGGCTGCGGTGCTGGCGATTGCGACCTGCTTTGTCTGTCTGCACTGGCTGCGGATGGATATGCAGGTCGTTTCTTATATCGTCATGGTGGAGGTGCTGCCTTTTCTGGGACTGGGCTTTATCCACCGTGACGGTTATCCGTTTGAAAAGCTCGTGAAAATTTACTGGGCATGGCACAGCGAAAATGCAGCGGTGCCGATCCGCCCCTATAAGGAGAGTCGAAATGTTCAAAAGAAAAGAACTCGCAGAAATTCCGAATGTGAAACCTATTGCCGCCGAGACAAAAAAGCAGCGCGCAAAGGAAGGAAAGCAGCGGTCAAAGCAGCTGCGCAGATCCGCAAAACAATCCGAAATGAATGCCGCGCAGAGCGCCCGCAGCATCAAGAAGCGCCGTGCACCTGAGAAGGCTGCGGACTGTCTGCAATACGAGCGTATGTACGAAAGCGGCATCTGTGAGGTGGAGCCGGGACTTTTCTCCATGACAATGGCATTCACGGATGTCAATTTTCAGCTGGCGCGGCAGGAAGAGCAGAAAAGTCTTTTTACCCAATACAGTGAATTCCTGAACTATTTTGACCCAGACACGCATCTGCAAATTAGTCTTGTGACCCGGCGTGTGGACGAAGCAGAATTCCGCCGCGACACTTTCCTGCCGCTGCGCGGTGATGCCCGTGACCGGTACAGCGAGGAAATGAATCGCGTTATATCGGAAAAAGCGCTGCAAGGGCAAAATGGACTGATTCGGGAGAAGTATATCACTATCAGCTTGCATGAGGATGATTACCGAAAAGCGCAGGTTCGACTCCTCAAACGCGCTGAGGACATCCAAAACCTGTTCAAGCGCATGGGCAGCACTGTACGCAGGCTCTCCGGTATTGAGCGCCTGAACCTGCTGCATGGTATTATCCGCCCGGAAGAAGTCATGGCATTTTCTTATGATTGGCTGCTGGCAGAGGATTCCCTTACGACCAAGGATTTTATTGCGCCCAGCGGTTACAACTGGAAGCCAGAGCATGATGACTCCCGCGCTGTGTACAATGACCGCTACCAGTTTGGCGAGTATTATGGCAAGGTGCTGTATCTGCGGGATATTGCCCCGCAGATGAAAGACAACCTGCTTTCGCTGCTCAGTGACTTAGACTTTGATAATGCAATTTCCATCCATGTAGATGCAGTTGAGCAGCGCGAAGCCGTCGAACAGGTTCAAAAACAGTTGGCTTATATGCAGAAAGAAAAGGGCGATGGCATGGTAAATGCTGTGCGCATGAATCTCCCCGCCTACATGGGCGTGCGATATGAACTGACCAACCAGATCGAGGATGCCGAGGAGCTGCTGGATAACCTGCACAATTATAACCAAAAGATTTTCAAGGTCTGCATTCTGATCCACACCTATGGCCGCAACAATGCCGAACTGGACGAGCGCGTGCAGCAAATCTGCAATACTGTGCAGCAGCAGACGTGCCGGTTCAGCCCTATCCCGTTTGAGCAGTGCGTTGCCATGAACAGCGTTTTACCACTTGGAAAGAAATGGCTGGCGCTGGAGCGCACTCTCCTGACAGTGAATACCGCTATCTATGTGCCGTTTACTACGCAGGAACTATTCCAACCCGGTGGACTGTATGAGGGCACCAACGCCCGCAGTAAAAATCTGATTATGGTCAACCGAAAACTGCTGCCTGCCCCGGCTGGTATGGTGCTGGGCATGACCGGCTTCGGCAAATCCTTTGCTGTTATGCAGATGATGGCAGGTATCATGTTGCGCTGGCCGGAGGACGATCTGGTCATCATCGACCCGGAAAATGAATATGTGCGGCTGGTCGAGGCTTTTGGCGGTGAAGTGATTGAAATCTCAGCATCGAGCAAATCTCATATCAATCCGATGGATATTTCGGAAGATTACGGCGATGAAGGTAATCCTATCCAGCTGAAAAGCCAGTTCCTGCGGGATTTCTGCCAACTGGTTTTGAACAGCAAAGAGCTGAGCGCCCAAGAGTGCAGTCTTGTGGACCGCGCAGCTCTGATTACCTACCAGAAATATTTGCTGCATCCGGAGCGTGAGCAGATGCCCTCGCTGCATGATTTTTACAATAATTTGTCTTTGCAGGGCCCGCAGGCAAAAGCGCTTACGATGGCGTTGAGTATGTATGTGGATGGCACAATGGACCTGTTTGCCCACCAGACAAACGTGGATTTGCAGAACCACTGCATCTGTTTTAATACCGTGAAACTGGGCAAGAGTATGCAGTCCATCGGCATGATGACGGTACTGGACCAGATTTGGAACCGCATCACCCGAAACCGTGTGCTGGGACGCCGCACTTGGATTTTCACCGATGAGTTCCAGCTCCTGCTGGGCAACAGCGCCTGCACGAACTACTACTTCGAGCTTTCCAGCCGTGCCCGTAAGTGGGGTGCCATCCTGACTTCCATTACCCAACATGTTCGCTCTGTGCTGAACAACGAGGATGCCCGGCGTATGCTGTCCGACTGCGGCTACATCAAGCTGTTGAATCAGGCCCCGGACGATGCAAACGACATTGCACGGCTGCTTCATATCTCCGATGAAGAAAAGCGGTATATTGAAAATGCCGAGGTTGGCAGCGGGCTGCTGATTGCGGATAAAGTGGTGGTGCCCTTCAACAATACTTTCCCGCAGGACACTGAGCTGTTCTGTCTGATGGATACCAATCCTAACCGCAAGAAATAAGCCGGGATTGTAGGGGTTATGAAATGTCAGAACTATTCACGCAAACGAATAAGCAGAAGAAACTCTTTCGTACAGAAGAGGATATTGTAGCGAACATTCAGACTCAATTCGGTATGCCGCATACGGGAAAAGACCTTCTGCTTGATGCAAAAATGGGGCCAAATAAAGACCAGTCCAGTCGTCTGGACTCGGAACCAGACGCGCTGTCTGATACAGGAATGTCCGATGATGTCGGTGCCGGTGACACATCCGGAATCCTGCATGATTCTGCTGGAGGTAATAAGAATACTATCACCGGCACAAATACACCACGCTCCAGCCGCGCCAGCGCCTATTATGATTTGCTGCGCAGCCAGCACAAGAACGGTCACTATAAAGCTCATGCATACCGGGTTGTGGATGCCATAGAAAGCCCGCTGCAAGCTGGTGCCAGTGCTTTGAACTATCACGATGATTTCGATACCGATGCAGTGCAAAATGCAGGGCTGCACATGGCAGTAGCGCAGACTGTTGTGGAAGGCAATATCATGGCCGCAGCAGCGGACAGCGCTTTTGTAATCGGCAAACAAGCTGGCAATATCCTGAAAGACCTGAAAGACGAGACAATCAATGCGAAGGATGCGTTGAAAGCCGGTGGGCAGGTACTGCGTCTGCAAGGTGGAAAATCTGTTGTAAAAATCGGTGGTGCAACCCTACGCAGTACAGAGCAGTACCTATCTTCATTTCAGGCTTCAACGGATGATTTCACCGGCAGTGTTCCGGGAAAGGTCAAAGAGGCTGCTACCAATACCGGGAACATTCTGAAAAAGATAACCAACGTGGTCCTGCATCCGCTGCGAAATCTGATTGCTATGGTAAAAGTGATCCTGATTGGTGCTGTCATCTTGCTGTTCCTGATTATTGTCAGTCTGCTGGGGCAGATGAGTGGCACAACGTCCACCTCTGTGTTTGGCGCGAATCGTATTGAGGACGTTCAGATGCTTGTGCAGAAAATCAACGACTACCGCAATGCAGCGGTTACCGAGGGCATCTATCAGGCATTCCAGAATGATGTTGACCCCAATGGCAATCCCTATGGGTACGATTCGCTCACCGGGCAGCGCAGCAATAATTTGCAGCATGGTGTCACTTGGAACTATGCCAATGGCATCTACAATGACACGGCAGAGATCATCTCTCTGGCAGCGGTATATTACCAGCAGAACTGGCCGCGCTCGGAGCTTGTGACTGCTTTCAGCGACAATGTGCCTTTTACAAAATTCTGCCGAGCACTGGCAGCGTATGGTCTGGATGTGACGGCACGAGAGTCAGCTCCTTATTCCTGCATGAGCTATGGCGGCTGCGTGAACGGTTACCGTAGCGAAGGCGAGGTAGTTTCCATCAAGGACTACCGCCTTGAAACCCACACTTGCAGTGAGGGTGAGGATGCCTGCGGGCAGTACGATGCCGCCGCAGAGTGGCACTGGAATGAAGGTCATGCAGAAAATAAGAGTTATTCTATATGGAAAGAGGACGGCACACATGATGTGACCGTCTTTTTTCCTGTCATTTTCCCGGATGGTGCAACGGGCTCTGAACTTTCCGATTTGCCGGAAGAATACAACGCTGTTGCTGATGGAAAAATCAATGCCGCAGACTGCATCGGCAATATTGTGCTGGATGAAAGTGCTAACTTGTACAAGGGCGAACTGAATGAGTGGTTTTATGCCCCCGATGGACTGACTGTCACTTTTACTGTTGTAACTGGCGAGGGTGATGATGCAGTTTCCGATGATTACGAGGTTACTTTTTCCAATGCAACCGCTATACCTTGGTGTCCCGGAGAGTTGAACGATGGGCAGTACGGTCACTACGATCTCGACTGCACGATTTATCTGACAGGCTATGACCGCTACACAGACCCGGAAACGCAGGCCCCAAACGGTGCGGACGGCGGAACCGGAAATCTGGAAGCGCTGGCAGAAAGTTGTGATGCAGGAACTTTGACCCGGACAATCATTAAGCAGGATCAGTACGGTAATGAGTATGCCGGTAATGCGGTATCCGCCCGATATACAAAAACGATCACGCTACCCAACGGCGCGAGAGGATTTCAGGGGTGGTATAAGGATGGTGAAGATGCTTATGGAAATGTGGAATGGGCATCGCTTCTGTATCGCATGGACTGGGAAGAACTGTATGGGATTGTGGACGGCATAAAATGCCGCGCCACCGGCAGTGGCATGACCGAGGAAGAACTGCGGCAGCTATTTGCCAGCCTGAATATCGACGCCACGACCGCACGCGGTCAGGTGGTCGCCTTTGCGTTAAGCTGCCAAGGAAAGTTTGTCTATGCCCAGCCATCTTCGCTGCGCGGCGGGCCGGGCAATCCAAGCGTGGGCATCAATCTGGATTGTTCGAGCTTTGTCCAATATTGCTATTGGGCGCAGAACCTGCCTTTTTCCGCAGGCAGCACAGCCGCCTATCGGAATGCAGCAGACCTAGTAAGTATTTCCCCGTCTGAAGTGCAGCCGGGAGATTTGCGCGTGGTGTACGCCTCTGGCGGCGAGCAGGGGCACGTTCAGATGGCGCTTGGCGGTGGTGCGTGGATCGAGTGCTGCTATGGCTATGGCGTTGCGGTGAATATGTCCAACGCCTGGATGGAGAGTAGGCCGTGCTATTACTTCCGCTATGCGGGATTCTGAGAGGTGCTTTTTATGAGAAAATTTCTCGCATTACTTTTTGCGCTTTTACTTTGTACAGCAACAAAAGTCTATGCAGAAGATACTGCTACTGTAACGGTGACGGTCAAGGATTTGCCGCAAAAATTACAGAACCGCACTGTGATTGTCACACTTGGCAATGGCCCATCTGATACCGAATCAACAGTTATTGTTCTGGATGGGCTGAACAACTACACGGCAACGGTGACGGTTGCGCCGTCAGAATATTACTGCGCGGCTGCTGTGCAGTATGATGCCTTGGAGGATTATCCCTTGCAGGAAATCAACCAAACGACATTTTTGCAAGTGGAAGATGGAAACCACTACGATCTGATTTATACCTTGGCAGGCAGCAGCTGGTATGAGAGCGTGACCGGCCAGCAACGGCACTATACGTTGCAACCGCTGGAAATGCCACCAGAGAACTATGAGCCAAAACCGGCACAGGTAGGAGTGTACCTGAGCGCACCAGTTGGCTTTTCTCAACACGTGATAGTTTACTTACAGAATTTGTACACTGATGATGTCTATGATTTGGAGCTTTATGAATCGAATGGGTTAGCCGCTGTTGAACCAAATGCACTGAGCGGAAAATACACTTTTCTTTCTGCTTATGTTGTTGGCGATGCAGAAAACCGTTACCAATTCAACTGTGAGCAGAATGAACTTTCCACGGAAACCGGTGCGGATTTTCACTTAACGGTGACGGACACTGCCAGTCCAGACCGCGAGATGAACACGCCAAGCCGAGATCAAAATAGCACGGTGCAGGCGGCGAACAGCTTCAACAACAGAAATACGGATGCACCGCAGCAGTCGACTACGCAACCGGAGATTGTTTCCCAACCTGTAAAGCAGCAGAAAAAGCAGCTTGATCTGCTTTCCTTGCTGCTGGACTTCATGCCGGTGGTGCTTGTGGGGGCGGTGCTCTTTGCAGTGCGCCGCAAGCATCGCCGTTGAGACCCACAGGGGTAACCGGAGCGTGAGCGACGGTTAGCAAGCATTGCATCTGGGTCCCACAGATGCAGATCAGGGACACCCTGAAACCCGTTTTGGGCAAACCCAAGCCCAATAGAGGAAGGTGACTTTATGGCGAATCGCAGACGTCCTATACCGAAGCGCATCTGGTTTACGGAGGAGGAGTGGCACTTAGTTGAAGCAAAGATGGTTGAAGCTGAAATGACAAATTTTTCGGCGTTTGGTTTAGAGATGCTTTTGCATGGAGAGGTACGGCATTATGACTTTTCCAATCTGAAACAATTAAATGCTTCGATGGGTCGCATCGCGGGCAGCATTAACCAAGTTGCAAAACGCTGCAATGAAAATGAGTCGATTCACACTAATGATGTAGAGCAGCTGCGCCGAGAATTTCTTGAACTGAAAGCAGACTATCTGGAACGTGTGGTTAAGCTGTTGAGAAAAATTTATTGAATAGGAGAATGACGATATGAATCAAAATGAAGAAATCCGTGTGTTGTATGTGCAGCCGGGTAAGTACCCAGAGGAAATCAAAATACCTAATACGCCGGAAACTTTTCAAAAATATGTTTGTGGGAGTATAGAAAGCGTAAGATTGGACAGGGATGCCTATATCATCTGTAATGATGAAGGAAAGCTGCTTCCATTACCACCGAACCGCTTATATGGTCCAACGGATTTCTTCGCAGGTCCGTTTCTGATATGCGGAGACGGTGGCGAAGATCTGATAAGTTTGACGGATAGTCAAATTGCAAAATATGAGAAAAAATATCACTCACCTCTGATTTTCATGGAGCTATATCCGAAGCCGATTACTCTCAAATGCACGCCAGAATTGTATGCTAAATGCATGGGAGAGGAACATCAGCATGATACACAAGAAAATGAACG
>ULYR01091719.1_pt1 | contig 31704 bp, 21 predicted proteins | sample 1962341 | NCBI WGS metagenome assembly ULYR01 (sample SAMEA4835868, study PRJEB28245) | human gut metagenome | biome: gut microbiome; material: fecal sample | place: Denmark | collected 2008 | reverse complement strand
TTACAGATAGCGTTTTGTAATTGAGAGGTAGAACAGTTAAGGGCGTTAGAGATCTGATCAATAGCGCTTCTGTTACCTTGGATAGCCTGCATCAGTAGCTCACGGCCATAGTCGTTGTTCAATTGAGCCGGAAGACCGTTAGCGCAACAATCATTTCCATTACCACCAAAACCATTTCCGAAACCACGTCCGCCCCATAACCAGAACAGGACAATGATCCACAACCATCAACCGTTAGCCCCTCCGAACTGGTCTTGGTTGTTACGACCGTTCATCAACGCAGCGACTAAATTCGGATCCATCTTATTACCACCCAAAAGGCTGGTAAACATACCCGGAATCATAGATAATAAACCATTAGCGGCGCTACCGCTCCCGGAACCCATGCCGTCTAACAGCACGATTTTGTCTCCACTTGTACCCATGTCTATTTATTTTTGAATTAATAATAACCCCACCTGATAGTGGGCGTTACAAAGTTCAAAAATTAATAATCCTAGGATCGTGATATATGTCATCATCAAAGCACGTCATGTCATGCAATTGGTATTAATAAGAACCGGTACAAGACAAAAAATCCGGAACGTATCACTACGGCCCGGATTCATGCAAATCCATAAATTCAATGTTTCAATGCTCGAAAGAAAACGTCTCACGACGTCAAAGAGAGATTAACTACACGAAAAATCTCGCATCAACTTATTTGTATTAGCAGTGTATTCATTAACTATCTTACTGGATGAGGGATTATCCTCTATCCTTGACAGGCGGTTATCGTCACTCCTTACCGTAACGTCACCCATCCTTCGTACCATGTTTTCTTGATATGATGATGGATCGGAGTATATAAGATCATCAACGAACCTGTATATCGCACCATCAACCGTCTCACCTATCTTCTCATATAAGCCGGATTGGAATGACACGAAATCATCATACCTCCCACGAGCCAAGAACGAACCGTCCGGTCTCGCCTCGACACCGCCGTTGACCTCCCGGAGCAGGCCCGGATTCCTTTGGTACAGATACCTATAAAACCCGGCATCCATCATCCTATCCTGTCTATCCAGATAGAAAAGGTTTCTCATGCTGCTGTCGCTGGACTCGATAGCCACGTCAAACAGAAGATCCCTTACCTGACCTTCCGGCAACGACATCTCCATGTTTTTTAACGTACCTCTGTCATGGAGGTTCAAAGATACGTTATAAAATCCATTAAAATCAAGGAAACGCAAGACATTATTATATAAATCCGATTTTTTTAACCTTTCCTTGATCTGGATCTTCCTCAACGATGTACAGGATTTGATAAAATCACGATCCTTTCCCTGCCTAGCCTCGTATCTCCTGAACTCCCGATCAATATCGACATCATCCATCTTAGGGGTTACGGGATGCTGGTATATCAATCTGGTAAGGATCATGTTCTCAGTATTCGAGGATGAGATGTTGGACATAACTAGCTTCTTTATGTTATCCTTGATCATGTCAATATCGGAACGGGAAGCCCCGGCGGGAACCACGCCAGCCGGCAAGTACGAGGGCCGCTCTATCCCGATATCGGCCAACATCTCATAGGCCTGATCGGTGTCGGTTATCGGGGCTGTGTTGTGGTACGTATTCCTACCCATATACAACATGCTCCTATCATACATATCGGAAGGGGATGTATTCCCGGACCTTACATACACCATCCTATCACCGGTAGAATAAGTATCCTGAACCTCGTATATCGGATTCCCTTTTCCTGTTATCCTATCAAGATCGGAGATAAAGCTATCGTATACCGAATTGCCGGCCTGTATGGAAGATAACATGACATCCAGCGACGCCATAAGATCACGGATATCCTCCGGTCTGGATATAACCATCTCATCGCTGATCGCCTCGCTTATATCCACGCCCATGTCGGCAAGATCCATAGCTATGTCATACAGACGTCCGGAAACGTCCTTGATGTCCTTAAAATCATCCATGTCGATTATCTCCCCAACCTTATCCCTTAGACCCTTCATATCCTTAGGCATACTGATATACGGTGTGGTACTATTGAAGTACGAGTCGGTAATCGTATTTCCGTCCTGACTCCGAACCTCCATGCGGGTCATATTACGATACGTGTCATACATCCGATCTGCGTAATCCTGATCCTCCTGATACCGGAGTGCCAGGGAAGGGTATGGGATGGAGGCGAAAGCCTGATCGAACTCCCGGCGGTCGCTGATACCGCCTACCGCCCTCATGATCGTATCCCTTACCTCCATTGGATTCAAGACTCTTCTCTTTCCCAATGAATCATACACATCCTCATATATCATATAATCATCACCAAGGCCTGATTCGGAGGACAAGAAATATGTATCCTTCTCATTGAGATCCCCCTCAGACATAAAATCGACAATCCTCCTCATCATATCCCTTACCCGCTCATACGCCGATCGGTTGGTCATGATATTATCAATCTCATCGGCGTCATACATCCCGGATCGCTCAAGATTGTACCTATTGAGAAATATATCACCACCGGAGAGGAAATTGGATATGATCATATCATTAAGATCGTTGATATTATCGACTCCCAAGGAAGTAAGGGTGTTATTGATATCCTTAACCTCATCGGCCATGAAATTACCGACGAAATAGTTCTTCCGCTTGATAAAGGACATGACATCATCATACCTAGGCTCCCCATTGCTATCTAAGTCGTATTCTGATGGCATGGACATCCAATCGCCAAAGAAAGACACGAAGTCGGGGGAGTAGGCCGTACCCCAGACCGATAAGGCCTGCTTCTGGTCGCCAAGCACCTCCATAGCCCTTTGGTATAACCCGGATGGTTGGTCGTTCGGGGCAAGGACATTATCTATCCCACCCTCCTTATTTTTTATCACATAACAAGATCTACCCATAGCTAAATCGTTTTGCCACAAAGATATGAAAATCCCGCCTACTCTCACGAGCGGACGGGAGCCAAATAACAATAATAACAAACCTTATGTTTACTCTGAAAAAGTACAAATCATTTTGCCGATCCTCACGAACAGGCAAAAACTAAATCCTAAAAACAAAAAAAATGAAACTTATCGTTTAGCGAAAATATCTTTATCTGATCTACTCAGAACCCTACCTTTCAATTCCAAGAACCTAGGCATCCATTCCTTAGATATCTTAGACACGATCCACTGGAATCCCTTAGGAGTCACATAAACAGTGTTAGTTCCATAAAACTCATCGTCATCACGATATCTGTAACGAGCATAACCACGATCTATCATCCTTTGGGATAACAACCATCTTTTACCGGTTTTAGCGAAGAACTTATTATCCTCAAGCAATATCCGGAGATTCTTCTCCGCTATATCATATCCATGAGCCTCTAACTTTTCCCGAACCTCTCTGATCAACATATCTGTCTCTTGGGCTATTTCGGCTGTCTTAGCGAACTCAACCATAGGAGCCTGTTCTTTGATAATATTATCAGATATCCTTTTGGCTTCCTCTGCCGCTTTCTTCGCCTCAGCTAATGCCTTTTTCTCCTTTTCAGATTTAAGTAACGCCTCTAATGCCTCTATATAATCAGATGGAAGATCGTTTCTGCTTATATCAGAGTTATTCCTATTTATTGATGTATGCCCTTTCAATAGAAGTTCCTTTATCTTGTCTGCACACCATAACTTAAAATCTATACTAAGCCATTGAGCAAAATCTATAGCTATATCTTCATGCAGCCATACTCCACCTCCAAAAGCTGGCATTCCAGTCTTCTTTATAACTAACTGATTTTCAGATTTACCAGTTTTTCTGGTAATTGCACTAACCAGCTCATTTGCAGATGTTAGCGATAAATAATCATTTGGTCTTCTATTGAAGTGTTTAGCCATCTCTGTGGCATTAATATAAGTCGTTCCATTGATCGTCTTAAAAGTCACCTCATTTCCATCATAACTAAAAATCTCAGATAATTCACTCATAATATAAAAACAACGAGAGCCATTGGCGTCCGTTATTCCACCAATAGCCCTCATCTATCGCCTACGCCTAGGCGAGTTAATATCTTCTTATGGCCCAATAACGGATGGACACCGCAAATATAAGACCTTATTTTGAAACTACAAACAAACAGGATATATTTTTACAAAAAATGTAATCAATTATATTCCTCTGTCATATACAATGCATAATCATACCTATCCTCCATCATCATCACCACCTTCTTGATATCAGATAAAGTTAGTTTCTTTATCTCCATATTCCTGCTATCCATTCTGACAAAAGAGCCCTTGAACTCCTGCTCGGTTATGGCGTCCAACCTAAATAGATTGTATTTTATAAGTAACTGGGTTACGTCAAATATCAGGATATTAAGATCAATATCACCCTTCAACTCATTAAGAAGATCACACATCATGAGCTTGATAGCATCAGTATCAAGCTCCAGCTTCTCGGCCTCCTTCATCAGCTTCTTGATGATACTATTGTACTCGATTATGATATTAGCGTTATCGTCATCGGTAGGCAGAAGTACATCCATCGTACATTTTATACCAACCTTATCACTAAGCCTTTTATTGAACTCAGTCATATAATCAAAAGCCTGATCCCTGCTTAAAGCGTATGTATGATCAAGCAACTGCTTTTGTCTGTTATTGACAAAATAATGACTGGTATATAACATCATCAAGACCTTCGCTCGCTGGATGCGTAGGTCTTGCATAATTTTCCGGTGTAAAAAAGCGTCTAGTTGCATCTACTAAAAAAGTCCCCACCGGGGCCATCACACACCCGACAGGGACCAACTTTTAAATATCTTACTCGTCAGGTGATGGACTGACGCCGCAAAGATAAGTCAAGATATTTAATTTAGCAAGGATTTTCCGCCTCATTTTCTCCGGATACTACGTTACCGTCGGAAACCAAAGACCTATCCTCAGCAGCCTTCGTAGGCGAGGCGGGCCCCGATTGGACGCCGGACGGGTTGACGAACGGGGTCTCCGTATCCTCGAAGAACGTCTCATCCCTCCTAATACTCATCCTGAACTTAGGAGCTATGAAAGGATCGTTATTAAGATCAATGTTGATCGTAACGTCATTCATCAAAATATCCTCCTTAGTCCTGGAATCGCCTATCCATCCTCTTACGTCAGTAGTCATAGGCATCTTACTAGCCGCTTCCTTGACAGCCTCTAGCCGTTTCTTGATAACATCCACGTCTCCCGTCAACGGAATCATATATGTCTTATTATCCAACAAGGATCTGGCTATAGCGTTATTAAGATCCATTATATCATCAATACTTACGCCTCCGCCTAGACCCTCCGTAATCCTATCAGCCATCGATCCGATCATGGAAGAGAATGATGATATATCCTGATTTTTCAATCTTACGGGGTACAGGTAATTTCTTCCATTTCCTGTCTTTATAGCTACAACCGGGATACGCGAATTTTTATAATTACCATACTTGTCCCTAACGATAGCCGTACAGAACGGGAATACATTATACTTGATATTATCCCTCATCGTAACCTCCCCATTCTCTATATATCCTACGCTCTCCACCTTGCCAACCGTCTCGTTGGTAAAGTCATTTTCGGATACCATCAACGTACCATTATCATCACTTATGCTAAAATTAGGTCTTCCCGGCAAAACACTGGTAACTGTACCTACGAACGGTATATCAATCTCGCCAGTAACAGATCCTATATTATCCCTATATAACTCAAAGGCCCTACTCCTTAAATCAGCGTTACTTCCTTTTGAATCCGGGTCATTGGCTTTCAGTACCGAGACGAAATTGCCGTCGCTATCCACGATCTTAATAACCATATTATCAACCAGCTCTCGGTAAGCCGACTTAGTCTCATCAGAATTAGGGTCAACGGCGTTAAGGCTATTGTATTTATCATACAATTCCTTGGTATATGGATCTGACATATCCATCTTAAACCTTACGATATTATCCTTACGGAGATTAGCTACGGCTTCCTGATTCACCGACTCGTTGTTAGATCCAAACGTATCACCCGTATAATAAGGGACAATAGATCCATCCTGCCCCTTGCGATACACCATGAACCAGATGGAGGTCGACAAGGCGGTTTGCCGCCCCAATATGACACCGGTAGCGTTCTCGAAAGCCTGAGCGTCATCCTCGCTAATCATCCATCTTGAGTGGTTATCTGACTCTATAACAGTAAATATGTCGGTTCCGTTGGTGAAATCCATCACCCTTCCATTATCAGTATCAGTGGCATCAGATCTTTTAAGCCCAAGACTGTCCATAAACCTGTCAAGTCTCATTCCGCCAACTTCATAATACATAACCCCACCGATCTCTCTCTTCTGAGCCATCAACACCACCGGATTCTGGGCGGCGTTAACTTCCGTCCTGCCGGTGGATGTCCCGGGTTCGCTCTCTGTGAGGACATCACCCATAGGTATGGATTTATCGTAATCCTTGACAGCTATACTTCCGTTATCATACAACCTCATCCATTCCACGAATTGAAGAAGAGGCCCATCGGAATAATTATTGATAATATCAATAGCCTCATTAAGCTTATCCTGATCAATCTCATTGCCATTGTCAGCCTCATTCATAAGATCATTATAAGTCTTTATAGCTTCTTTGATCTGATCCTGATCAAGACCATTGATATTCATATCTACAATATCATCAACAGCGTCCTTGATATTATCATAAATATTATCATGGATCTTCAATCTATCTATTATCGATCTAGCCTTATTGATCCTTGAAATAGGATTATCCCCAAACCCGTTAACTAGACTATCGACACGAGGCTTGTTATTATCATATATCTGTCTCTCCCTAGGAGATAAGACATCCTCATTACCGTTCCATATCTTTATAGCTATATTATTGATTCTATCGTCAGAAGGATTTATGATATCCTCATCATCAGGAACCCTCTCGACTATATTACCTTCATCGGCCTTAATCTCGTTCTCCATAGATCTGGCTATCATATGATTATATGTCTTGAACATAAATGCCTCATCCTCCCCTATAAGACCATCTTGGTAAGCCTTGTCTATAGCTTGGTCGTTGGCGTAAAGATCATTGGCATCAGGATTATCAGTATTCCTGAAATCATACTTGCTATCATCCTCCTCATAAGTCTTACCCCATACGTTCGATAATATCTTCATGAACCCGCGCTCCTGCGCCCGGATGAATCTTCTGTCACGCATACGACGAAGAGACTCGTTTATATTCTTATAAGCCACAAGATTATGACGATACTCACTAAGCAATGCCATAGCCTCCTTATAATTATCAACCCCACGGATAGATACGACGTCCTCAAAATCAGCTATAGTATCATAAGCCGCCATAAGATCAGCGGCACTGATCCTTGAATCATTTCTATTTAAGAACAACTTAGATATATCAGCCTCTGAGTTAATTAACGTAGTTAATTTCCTCTCCAATGCGATCCTATCCTCTGTTAATTTAAGAAGCCTATCATTCTCCTTGACCAACTTAGCCTTATCAGATTCAAGAGCGTCCTTCGACGCGACACTTTGTTGAAGCCTCAAGATATTCTTCTCCATCCTCTGTATATCATCCGTAAGCTTCCTTAATTCTTCAAGATCCCTGCTCGAATCAGGATTAAGACGAGAATATATATCAAGAGCGGGGCCTATATCCGTATTGTATATCCTTCTTAACTGATTGGCAATATCGTTCAAATTATCCTTCGCCTCAAGGCCATTATAAGCCATATTGGAGATATAGGCGTTAAACGACCTATTGGATATACCATCGGTAAGGGAGTCGGCGAATCTGTTGGCCATAATGAAATTATCCACCTTCTTATTAAACTCGTTGACAAGATCGGCTTTATACTCATTGACCTGCTCATCCGTCATATTCATATCGGACGCTATATCGCTATTAGGTATAGATTCGACTACCGTCCTGAAATTCTCCTTCGTATCATCCAGCATCCCCATCTCCGAATCATAACGGAGACGATTGAATACGGCGTCACTAAAATCCTTGTTTATGATCCTACCATCACTCTCGTACGATGTGTCTACACCAGATAATTGAGCGTTAAGAGCCATACTGCCACGAATAGCACGGACAGCGGCGGTGGTCAAGGCGCCGGCATTGGCGTTGTAGGCCTCCACCATCCCCTTGTTCCGGGACATGTCTTGGCTCCATTCCTTTATACCCCCAATAGTCTTTCCACCCATAATCGATCCGATAATCATACCGATACCGATCTCCTTCCATCCTTGGCTAGACCCGTACGTCTCCTTGAACCCATTCTTTATAGCCTCCATATAGCCTATATTCTGCCGGATAGCCATAGGATTGTATCTTGATTCTACCCAATCCTTGGCGGACTTACTAGCCACTCCCTGAAGACCTTCCTCATACAGACCCTCTGACACTGGGCGCTTGATGATATTGAACGTATTTCCGGCTATTTTCTGCCATTTCTTTGGTGTTATGGCTCTTAACGTACCGTTATCCATCCTCTCGGCACCTACGCCAAATATATTGCGTTTTATGAACTTATCCACACCAAGATCCATGCCGAACATATCGCCGAACATAGCTATATTGGATAATGACAATATGCCGACGTTGGCGGCAAATACGGCATTAGCGGCATTGGCATTGTCAGCTCTGAACTTCATAAGCTCCTCATATGGGACTTCCCTTCCATAAGCGTTACGGTAAGACTGCCTGAAATTCTCCTCAGCCTCCATCAGCATGCTTCTGGCCTCGACAGACGCCTCCCACGAGGTAGATGTGCCAAGGAAAGCGAGGGTGTCCAGTCCCTTGCCTATCCTCCGTCCCGTACGGGCGGCCCTAAGGTAGACGCCGAACGCTTTCTTGGTATCCGAAGCCGCTTTGCCTATCCTAGCCAAAGCCACGCCCGCCCTAGCTCCCGTACGAGCTAAGTTCATCAATCCAGCGCCGGAATATACGGCTGACGATAACATGGCTCCAGCGGTAAAAGCAAGACCGGATAAAAAATCGTTAGACCAGAAATTAGCCGTGGTCATGCTTTGAAGGAAATTCATATCCCGCTCCTCACGATTGTAATAATGAGCAAGACCGTAATCCATCTTCTTGTCCTGATCATCCAACCATCTCGTGAAATCGTTATCAAAAACAGCGTTAAAATTACCTCTGGATACACCGGCGTAAATACCATAAAAAGGCTGGATAACGCCGCCTAATCCGTATAGGGCAGTCTTACCTACAAATTTTCCCAAACCTCTCATCCATTTTTCAGTCCTACCTTGACTCCTAGATAAACGTGTGTCATTATCTACACCAGGGATATAAGACTCGTATTTAGGTATCCAAGTACCGCTACTAAGTCGATACCTTGAATCCTCCAACGATATCTCCGGACCAGTAAGATTAAACCTGCCCTTATAGCTTTGATCAGAAGCCATATATCCTAATGGGGACATATGTTTCATATCATCATAATAATTTGTCTTAACAGTATTCTTGATCCTCTCCGACAATGACGGTATCTGGGACTTTGATCTCTCGGAAGCGGAATACGGATCCAATACCGGAGGCAGGTCACGATCCGGTATATCATAGGGATCCGTACCAATAGCCTTTATATTATCTACGTTTATGGTAGGATATCTGTACTTCTCGGCAAGATCCTTTCCGTTAGAGGTATTATTATAGATTTCCATTGTTTCCATTATTTCCACTATTTCCGTTATTCCTGTTTCTTATCTCCTGATCAATCATATCAGCTATGGGCGAGATGAAGCTCTCGAAATCATCAGTAGTAGATCTTCCCTCGCTCCTCCAATACACCTCATTCTCCTTGCTAAGTATCTGTTGCCATGCCATGACCAAATAATACTGCGGGCAGAAGTCGATCTTCCTTGCTACCTCATCAGCATAGTTAACGCCATCCAGATCAATTGAATACAACGGGGTATTACCCTCTCTAGCCCCTCCTTTGCTATATATATCAACATTTATCCCAGAAGAACCATTATTATACTTATATCCGGAAGCCCTTAACTCGTACATAGAAGCGTTATCGAACAACACGTCAGTAGCGATCATCATCTGATTCTTCCTGATATTACCGTCATTTATATTCGTAAACATATCTATATAAGGCATTGTCATATCCTTAGCTCCGCTGGCATAAGCCACAGGAGCTACCTGCAATGCCTTGGCCATCTTCCCATAAGCGTTATCGCTTGAATTGGCAAACGATATAGATACAACACCAGAGTCGTAGGTCTCGGATGGGATACTTACATCCTCCTTATAAAAAGTAAGGTCATTGGCGGCTAGATCTGCCTCACTTACCTCAACAACAGATCTTCCATCACCTCCATTATTACCAATGATCTGATAATTGCCATCACCTATAGGAGATATAGTAAACGTTATCTTCTTATTGGCATTATCCTCATCCTTGGGGATAAAACCACCACCACGAGTGAATAGATCACTAATCTTTATATAATCATACTCAGCTTTGCTTTTAGACGGATAATCACCAGAGAAGATATACTCACGCTCAGCGTACTCATGACGATATTGTCTTAGATAATCCTCACCGGCACGTTTAGCGTCGCTAGCAAGTCTTCCTAAATCGCCACGGCTCCATTTATGCCTAAGTACATCCCCATTCTCTTTATTTATCTCATCATATATAGCTGTAGCAACAACGGCATTCCTCTCGTTATAATTACTCAACCCTTCACTTAGATTCTTTTTAAATAAATCAGATGTAGAAAAATGACCAGCCCCCATATTAGCTAATAACTGTATATCATCCAATGTTAAGGAGGTTCCCATAAGATCATTTATTCTTCCTAGGACTACTGACGCTTCTCCAGAATTAACACTTCCAAGACTCACACCTTTATATGATACTGGATGCGTAGGGTCATTACCCATCTTAATAAATTCTACACTATTACTAAGGATAGAGCTATATGCGGATAATTTGGCCCAATCTTTTAACGATATATCTTTTATGGCTTCATGAGAAAAAGCCAAATGCCCTCCTTCTACAATATCTCCAAGATCAAACGTCCCATATCCATAACTAATATCAATTCCAGATCCAGTAATAGATCTAGCTTCTCTCTCGACTATAGCATCAACTCCATCCAAGACAGCGTCCTCAGCCTTATTGAATCCCTCATTGATCCTATTATACTTATTCCTTTGGTTGTTTAACCCAAGAAGCTTTATATAGCTGTCCTTGCCATTGTAATCAAGAAGCGTATTCGTAGACCCGCCATTAGCCTTGAAATAAGTCATGATGACTTGATCATCACTCATATTCTTGACAACATTACTATTCTCAGGATCGGACGCCCATGCGCTAATTTTTCTCTTGGCGTCATCTGATAGTGATTTAACAAAGCTATTCATACCAGCATTAACAGCCTTCTCATTAGCCGTAAATCCGTTCATGAACTCATCACTTATATTCACGTCATCAAGATTATCGCTCTTCGTAACCACCGTAGGCCCAACAGTATTATTACCACCACCATCACCACCGGATTCACCCGATTTACTGGCTTTCATTAAAGCGGCTTTCTCCATAGCCAGATTATGCCTCTTTGTCTCGTTAAACCTAGCTCTTTCCATCATCTGTTGGTTAGCCTTAAAGTAATACTCATCTACGCCCAGCGTCTCATATGAGTTATTATAAGACCATCTCAGCCCGACGCCACGAAGGAACTGCTGCCGAACCATGAACATGCCGGCCCGCTCCGGACTGTAGTTGCTGCCGATAACGCCCTCAGCCTCCTCCAGAAAATCATTTTTCTGCTTGGTGATATCCGCCAGTTCCGACTCCAATTTAGCCTTCTTTATCTTATCATTACCTACTCCTTTTAGCTTGGCACGTATAGATTCTTCCTTGGCGCTAAAATCATCAATATACCCTTTAAGGAAATCAGAGGTACTCTGGACATTGAATAGGTCAGGATTCGTCCTAGCCATATACCTACCCTCTAGTTGCATCTGAGCTTTGCCGTTCTCTGATATGGAAGCCATGGCTATATCCCTGACTTGAGCATAGCTCATTTCATCTATATACATCTCACGCATCTCCCCAGTCCTGTTACCATTGGCATCAATCACCGGCACATTGACTTTCTTTCCCTTATTAAGAGATATAAAGTTCTTCATCTTCTCATCAATCTCAGCGTGATAATCCGTATAAGGGGTATAATGTATAGGATTAAGACGTGTCCCTACCTGACCGTCATTCATCCAAGCCACGGCATCGGCGAAAGCCTCAGCCTCGTTTATAGGACTATACATCTTAGGATTATTCAATTTCATATCCTCCATCTTCTCACTAAACGACCGGATCTCCCTAGTGCCGGCAATGGCATTCAACACACGGGTATCCAGAGCCTCTCCAAGACGAGCCTGTATACTTCTGGCTATACCATCAGAAGCCAGATTAGATTTACGATACACGTTATTCACGTCCTGTATCAATCCATTTAACCTATTCTGAAGATATTCCCTATCCTGAGGTTTTATAATGTCAGAATTGATAATATAATCAGCATACTCGTTTATAGCCTGCCGATTGGTATCTATCTTCTGCTGCATGTATCCCATACCCTGCATCATGACATCCATGTTGTAGGGTGATACGTACTTGCCGTAATTCCTTAATATACTATATTGTGAAGCCATCCTTTATCCTTTCTTGCCTTTAGTTACTTCCTGAGCGGGATATAATCTCCTATAACTCAATATATCCCCTTGAGGATCAGCGATCAGCTGCCCATTAGGACCGATCTTTACATCCCCGAATATAGATCTTAATGTATTCATGGTCGTAGCCGTGTTCCACTTCTGCTGAATCTCATCATTGACGCTATCGAAATACCTAGCCCAGTTCTCGTCATTTATAGCCAATCCCTGCAATATCCGTTGTTGATAAGCTTGACGTTGGGCTATGTTCTTGTCGTAAGTATTCGCCCATGATTGAGAATTGACATTATCAGCCCAAGTCCTTTGAGCCACATTCCCTTGTTCTACCTCATTTATATACTTACCTATATTGGAACTCATGATAGCCTGTAAATTGGAAGATAAAGCCCCTCTCTGGGAATCCGGGACATTACCCATCTGATCCAATTGTAATTGGAAAGCACGATTAGCCTCAACCATATACTGATCAGCCGATCTCAACACCGGGTCCACGGTAGGAGCGTAATGTCTTTCCAGACCTTCCGTTGTCACGGCTCCCGGAGTCATCCTGAACACCTCAGGAAAGTCAAGACCACCACCTACTATATTCCTGCCTCCATTGCCGCCGTTCGACTTACCGGCATTTGTGTTGGTTTTAGGAAGTGTATTAGGATCAATCAGCTCAGGCATATCCAGCTTAACATCAGGATCCTCCACATCACCTATATCCATAGGACCGGGAGCCACCTTATGCGGGTCAAGTATAAAATCAAGACCTTCCATACCTTTCATGGATCTTAACGCCTGCATCTTAAGCATATCCTCCCCAAGGATCTTATTAACAATATCTTTATTCTTGTCAGAAAACAGTTGACTGAAATGAGTGATACCAGCGTCGTTAAGAGCTTTATGCTGTTCCTCTGTAACAACATCCAGACCGATCATAGGACGAGATGAGGAATATTGACCAAACTTATTGTCTCTCATCCTATCATGATATGAGGCTTTCTTATCTTCCGGGTAATTACCTTGGCTATCCTCGCCTCCAAAGGAAACGAGTGTCGTATAATCCCGAAGCGCCTCTGCGTTGGCGATGATCGGGTTCTCCGCCGTGGCCAAGCCCATCCACCCACCAGTAGTGCTGTATATAGCATCCTGAAGAGCCTTGGCGGCAGTAGCCTTCGGAGCGCTCATATAAGCATCATAAGCCAAAGGCATGAACGTCTTATAATACTCCAGCCTCTCATCGGTATTAATACCGCCATAGGAACCATCCTGACCCTGACGTTGATACCCGAACGTGTTATCCTTATTATTGTACTTGTTCTCTACAGGACGGAAAGTAAGTAGGTAATCGAATAAAGAACTACCACCTTTCTCCATCTTCTGACGAATACCAGCCACTTTCTTAAGCAATTCTTTCTTAGCATCGGCTATATCCTCCTCCGTAAGACCGTATTCTTTCATGGATCTGGATATGATGTTATCTATCTCACCACCCTTGGCGAAATACGTATCCTCATCCTTCTTCATCTTCCGGTCTTCCTGCTCCTTGTATATGACATTAGCGAAGTCCGTAAATCTCCCCTCTAATCCATTAACCGTATCGTTACTATCATTTATGGCCTTAGATAATACAGAGGCGTTTAAACGCCTTGTATTCTCGTCATCTATCTTATCGTTTTTCTTCAGCTTCTCCAGCGCCTTTTTCTGATCATCGTAAGCCGATTTAAGACCGATCTTAGCCTTATACCTGTCCATTAACGTAGCATACGTATCTTTAGGCGTGGCTTTGATACCATACGTATCTCTGATGTATTTAGCGAAATCCGGCTCTATGGTTGTGTCGTCGGTAATAACCTTCGTTCCCTGCTCCAAGGAAACGGGGGTTCCACCATCGGCGTGCTTCTGCCCCATAGCCTCCATCGGCGCCTCTCCGGGCTGCGTCACGTACTCACCCTTCTCGACCTCTACGTTGGCTTGATCTTCCATCGACTTAGGTAACGGATACAGGTACTCACCGGTAAGGCTTCCGCTATCGAACCTATTATTAGGCCCTAGATAAACACCCCCACCATCCTTGTACTGCATCTGGGATTGCCTTCTTTGTCTGGCCTCACGCTCCTGAGCCAACCTGATATTGGTACGAGTACCTTTCTCAGACGCTATCCCAGAAACCACGTTACGAGCCAATCCCATGATACCACTAATTCCTGAGGCTATGGTGGTTATCGTATTAGCCGTTTTAGCCCTAGTGGATAAATCTCCATATCCCTCACTTCTCATACGCCCTATACCACGACCCATCTGAGTGAATCTAGACCCTATATCATCAGCGCCATAGTAAGGGATGGTGGTAAAATCAAAAACATCCGTACTACCAGACTTATCAACCTTCTTATTACTGTCAACCAAAGCGCTCAAATCACTTGTATCAATGGTATTAATATCAGGCTGCTGAATATCAAATCCTATCTGGGTAGACGAAACCAAAGGCTCCACTCCAATACCCTGAAGACCAACAACATTACCGGGCATGATAGGGGTGACTTCCCCAGCCTCTTGATATTTAGGTATCTTCCTCTTGATTACATATTTGCCCATATCAAATTAATTTCGTTCTGACACAAAGATAATCTAAAAAAACGGAGACTCACCATTTATATAACGATGAGTCTCTTTAATACTAATATTTTAAAGCCACAACAGGATTACCCCATTTCTTCTTCCATTCATGCCCAAGATAGTCTATAAGCTTATCATAAGTATCTATAAAGCCTCCATCTATAATGCCGGTAATAACATTCTCTACAGCTACTATGTCGTTTAACTGATTCTTTGTGGCCGTATTCCTTATCCCACTCTCATGCTTGTTAAAGACGATAAAATTAATAGCCTTAGCTACCCTTGATATCTTATCAGACAACTGACTCTTGTCGCTAACCAACCTGGCGACGGCCGAACTCATCTTGATATAAGCCTCGCCAGCGGCATTCCTGTCCTCTATGAATCCATCATGCAACCATATTATCACCTTGGCGTATATCTCTGGATCCAATTCCAATGCTACCATAACAAAAAAATACGGATTTACATACCATTTCTGACCCTCCCCCTTTCCTCTTCGGTAAGCCATTCCGTATTTTTTGAGATCGGTTATCTTATTGATTTTCAATTCATGGTTTTGTACCGTAAGATTTCTTACAGTACATATATCATTAATACTCAGCTCCCTAACAAGAGCTTTCATCTTTTCCTGAAATCCATTAGTAGCAAACAAATGATCAAGCCTTCTAGACTCCAACCCCATAGATTTACGTTTTTCATTCAAGGCTTCCATAACTTCCGTTATGCATACAAACCCGTCCTTGGACATAACAGAAATATTCCTACCTAATAATTCCCTACTCTCTGATGATAAAATCAAATTACTTTTCATACCTTTACTAAAAGTTTTAAATTAATAAATGCGCCTATCCGCTCGTGATGAGTAGGTAGGCGCACAAATATAAGCAATACTAATATTATTACAAAATATAATAGCCTATATTATAGATAATAAAATCTTGAAATTTTACATATCTCAAATAATTACAAGATGCTAGATCCTTTTTACAAACAGTGATCCTATAGCTTTCACCAGATCGTAGAAGCCGGCACTACTGAACCCAACAGCTACCCCATACAGCAATGCCTCCCACCATTCACTCCCTATAAGCAATGGAGACACCTTTAGAAACCACGCTAATATACAAACCAGCATACCTATGACTACGGCGGATAGGACTTTAGCCCACTTATGGGTGTCAATATACGGCACAACCTTGGCTAACTGCGTAGCTGACATCGTGACGAAAGCCATGATGCCTGTAAAGGTAGTCAGATCAATAGTAATAGGTCCTTCTGATGGGATTACCTCTTGCGCCATCAAAGCGAATGGCGTCAATAACATAGCAAATAAAAACAACAATCTTTTCATATCTAAAACGTTTAATGATTTCACAAATGTAACATTAATTTTGAGATCTACTCATACCCTTTATATTCAGCATCAACCCCGGTATCATATTAAGCACCAACTGCCTTTTCGCCTGTTCCTTACGCATACGCTCGGCCTCCGCTATCTGCGCCTCTGATTGAGGATCATTCTTAATATTATTGGCGATGTCCTCTATAGCTTTCTTGTTAGCGCCAGATTGAGCTAGCATCTTATATAACAGGTCTTGGCCTTCCTTCTCCCACCAGCTATCCATGGCAGGATGGGAAGCCAAAGAAGGAGCGGCGGGGGCTACCGTCTCAGGCACGGGCTGCTGGCCTCCGTCTCCCGTACCAGAATCCCGCTGCCCGAACTCGTATCTCATTGGCTCGTTCTCCGGGACACCATACCTATTAGCGAACATATCAGCGAACTCAAACCGCTTCTCGTTTCTTAATGTCGATCCAAGGGGTCTTCCATATCCTTGATTCCATGCCACGGTAGCGTCCTTATAATTCGTGGCGTTATCAAAATCAGCCTTCGAATACATATAGTAATTATATATATTGCCTTGAGCGTCCTTATCAAAGAACTTGCCTTGGTTCATGTAGTTCCAGCCTAGCCCCGGTACACGACCTTGATACTCATCCACAAGATAATCCAGCTGTTGGGTTAATGTCGGCTTCTTACCGTACCTACGCTGTAGCTCTTTCTTTCTAGGCCCAAGCCATTGCTGGATGCCAAAATCACCGGCGGCACCTAGGGCTTCGGTATCCCCTCCTGACTCGGCGGCGATGTTCGCCAAGATACCAATAGCTTGAGTTTGTGGTATACCCTTCTTGTCTGTTAGGTAGTCCCATATCTCGTCATACACAGTCATCTTACTATCATCTGATCTACGAGGATCAACAACGTATTTGCCAGCCCCATAATCTCGTTCTGTATTTACCGGGCCTCCATCTTCCTTGTCCTCCAACTTATTCTTGGACGTAATGGCATTACGGATAAGAGCATCCCTTCCACTTTCCGGAAGAGGATTTCGATCCTCAAACGACCCTCTCTCCTCAAACTTATCACCTATAGCGTCTAATGTCTTAGTGACTATATTGACCGGGAACTCTTGATCATTACTATAAAAATCATATACATCGTAAACACCTAACCTCCCATCCGGACGTCTATAAATAGTAAAATTACCAAACCCTGATAACGGGGTAAGATCACCAGCAGCTTCGGGGTAAAAATCATACTCAGAAAAAACCGTAGGCTTTCCGGATCTTACCGAATTACGATTCTTCTCAAATATATCTACCCATTCTCTAGACTTTTTCAAAAGCTTCAGCCTACCATAAGCATCATCTGTAGCCGGCTTATCAGAGCCATATATTTCTTGCTCCGTATCACGAATCTTTTTATCTAGCCTCTTTATCTCATCCTTAGTGTCACGATTGAACATCTTCTCAATATCAGTAATGACATTATCAGGAATCCTTATCTCCTTGCTATTTCCATCAAGACTATTAGGCTGGGATAAGAATCTACCCCATAGCTGTTCGCTATATTCATCAACATTAGCTTTGCAATTTCTTCCGTATATAAATTCCTTAACCTTATCGGGAAGACTGGCATTTGAGGCTACCACATCAGGAGTGACATTCTTATACAACCTCCTTCTTACGGCGTTACCTATGATGTCTTTTAAATACAAAGCTCTATCAGATACATCTTGTCTTACATACATAGGATCATTACCAGTAGGACCTCCATCAGCTTTCCGCTCAATTTTCTCTCCCCATAGCCCATATTTCTCCATGGGCCATATACCGTCTATGGCATCCACATAACCAACGGGATACTCCCCGTCCAGACGCCGGTTTCGCCGCTCGTCCGCCGGGTACATGGCGTTGGCCAACGGCTGCGTGATATGACCCAACCCCTTATCCTTGGAACTCGACATAGCATCCACCACAGTCCGATATACAGGTCTTAATTTCTCAGGTAGATATAATCCCGCCTCATCAACCAGCTCACCTATCTTCTTATTTATACCCCTGAGGCTGAAATTATAATTACCCATACCGTTATTCAACGGGGACAACGTACCTCTTATCCCATTCATGCCTTTAACTGCGGCTCCTCCGCTAAGGATATCAAACTCCGGGGATACGTTTCTCAAAGGACTATCATCCATACCCCTGAAATACATAGGACGCTCGCCTCTTACGACACGATCAAGATCTCCCTTATACAAATCCTTTATCCATGAAGGGATTTCCTCCTTCTTATCTTTCTTAGCCATAAATCATGTTTTTCACAAAGATAGGCATAATAGCATGTAGATTAAAACAGTAAGCGGATACATGATTCATATAATCTATCCGCCTATACCATCAATGCATATGATAAGCCGCTAAGGCTTTCTTAGCCGAATCCCTCGACTTGTACTTGGCCGGCCATAATTTACCGGTCTTGTTACTGACCACTCGCCAATCACTCCCTACTTTCTTGATACATCCTGATTTCGGGCATTTGCCCTTCTTTTTACTGCTAGTTTTCCCTGCTGCCATAACATCAAATATTTAAATTACAATAGTACTTACCTCATAAGTATCATAATTAATTTTTATCTTACTTATTTTTGAAGAATTCGGATCAAAAAATACCAAATAAGCGGCATCATAAATATAACTTGCTATGATATCTGAATTAAAAGCCGTCGTAAAACCGGAATCAAATATCACCCGGGAAAGATACATATGATCATTATTTAGAATATAACTTTTTATATCATCATATTTTGATTTGGTTATAGATGATACTATATCAATAGTACCAGGTTGTAATAGATAACTTGATATGTCTATACCTCTTATATCCTGATATAACCCATTATCCATCAATGCTTTATTCCCAGTCCCTTTCAACTTAAGATGAAGCTGATTATCAAAATCTATATTATCTTCTGTATTCCTAAAAGACCTTACAATAACTATCTCAGTGTTATCTGATGATGCTATATTTAAAGAAGAATTACTATATTCAACATTCAAATTAGGGTAAACAGATATAGATATATCTACAAATCCCATATTAAAGGGATTATTTGAAGCGCTGATATAAATAGTGATACAATCATTCCCTTGATCATTAACAACCATCAAATCATTAATATTCACGCCACCTAACGCTTCCACAAAAGAATTGTTAGGTCTTATCATCCTGGCATTGGACGTAGAACTACCATCAAACAACGACTTTATAGTATTATATTGAGATTGAGGCAAAGTAGTAGATTGATCTACTGCAAGCTGTGAGATGATAGCTAAAAAAGCATCCTCATCATCACTTTTAGCTACTGCGTCCTTCCACGTACCATCACCACAAAGGAACCTACCCTCATCCCCCTTAGCAGGAGCCGGCACCAATCCCGAAGCGCCAGCCTCGGACGCCGTGGCGCCAACCATATCCTTGACCTTATCAAGTCTACTGTCTATTTGATTACCATCGTACTTACCAATAAAATCTTCCATATCGTTTTAATATACAAGGGAGAGGCGGCAAAATACCCCCCCCTATATGTTAATAAATCAATAAACTTTCTCATCGTTACTAAACCAACGAACTATCATCTTGAACCGGCTCTCAATGTCATTCACGAACCTAGCCAAGAACCAATCGCCACGAAGACGATCCCGCCACCTCCGATGATAATCGACAGCTCTAGGGTCGATCTTCCGGTCAATATCATTCACGTCCTTGATCCATACCGGGAGGTTATTAGTATCGTCTTTGACCTCGTTAAAATAGTCATTTATATTTATCTTCTGATCAACCTCCGTCACCAGTATCTCACGGCTATCGTCATTGGTTACAGGATACCTTAACCGCTGGCTCATATCGTTCTTGTCAGCGATAACCATCCGAAGCTCACCGCTGTTGTTGGTATCGTTATAAAACCATGCCTTATTGAATCCGGTAGTCCTAAGAATTTGGTAATTAACCTCATCCTGATACCTTCTGGCATCCATCCTATATTGGTAGTTCGTGAGGATCTTATTCACATACTGCTCACGTACCGGTACCTCTATAACGAACGGATATAGCTTACCGTAAAATACTTGATACGATTGGTTGGTCAATCCATGAGACCATAACCCTATCTCCTGACTTTCACTTGAGTAGTTCTTTCCAGACTGGAAATAATGCTGGTGCTCGATATAATAATCAGGGGTGTAGGATAAATATGATTTCCACTCACCCTTCAGGCAGTTATATCCAACGGTGAACGAGACGTCCGTGAAATGGCTAGCGTCCTGTAGCTCCACCGCCCGCCCGTTCCTGTAGAACCGGCCTCCACGGAATTGATACTCGCTCGGATTCCCTACCGGTATATAATCTTTCTTGGTTATCAGAACCCTCTTGAACCGATTGTCCCAGCCCATGGATAGCCCTATACCAAAGAACTTGTTATCGATATCGTAATAAGACAACTCAGCGTCCGTATCAGCGTTATATATCCGGCTACGGATGATCTTCATCTGAAGATGCTCCTTAAACCAGTTTCTAAGCCCCGGTGTGACCTCCGTAAGATTCCTACCATTAGAATCTACCTTAAACACCTGACCACGCCTTAAATCGACCCAAAAATGCCCAAACTCGCAACTGATCATATCCCGACTCTGGGTCCCGGAATATCCTAACGTCGTATTATTATACTCGATACCACGAGAGGCGAAAAGACCACCTGTCCCTAGCTCGCTATTCTCCGGGGATATTCTCTCCGCCAACACGTCTATGGCATTGTACAACCCTACCTGATTCTCAAAACGAGCCAGTATCTGATCCGACTCTATCCCTTTCATGCTTATAAGTTTCCCGAAAGAGGTCTTGAACTCATGGTAATCCATAGGCTTGTACGACAGCCAAGGATCGGTCATGCCATTCTCCGACACGTCGGCGGTGCTCCATATGACGCCGTTGGGTCTTTGGTAAGCGCAGTCCCAAAAATTGCTATCATACGTCTCTGGTAATGACCTTCCGCCTAGCGTAAAACGATTCTTATACACAGGACTTATCTTAAACACATTATCCCTTGATATAGGGACATTACGCTCCTGAGTCCATGATATATAATCCCCTACCTCCGGATAAAATCCCTCATAAGGCTCAGGCCCGGCTATACGGAAATTGCAATTGATCTCAGACTCCACAAGAAACTGAGGTATGCCATAGAAGTATAGGAAGAAACGACCGCTAAGATACATATCTCCGGTCTTGCAAACCATCTCATAAGCGCTCTTCCGGCTAGGGAAAGAGTATAGCGATCCGGTATACGTATCGGTCTTATTAAGATAATCCTCCCCGGTATCGTAATTGACGAAATAACGGGGATACCCGATGTTTCGATAATCGTAATAAGGGAATGGTATCATGTCCCCCTGACCGAACTGAGTCAAATAAAACATAGGCATCTTCCTCTTAAGCGAGAATCTTGATATAAATACATCACCTCCAAAAATAGGTTTACGCTTATTCTCATCCATCAACCCGCAACCGCCTAACGATACCCACCTGATATCCTCTATCTGCCCGTATTGAGCCGGAGAATATTTCTTTATCCTCATATAGGGGCAGGATACGAAAGATTCACGTGTCATAAAATGAGGCGTCATACCAGCCACCTCATCGTTACGAATATTACACTCATCCTGAATACGACTGGTATCGTAACTTGAAACCAACTCCGGATATTCAAGCATATACTTATCCATACCAAATGACATGAACAACGAATGCTCACGATCGAGGTTGTTTATGATAATAGGCTTACCACCTACGGTTTCCCCTTGTGACGAGATGTCTGTAACCGGATACAACCCGCTCTTGATATATTTGGCCGTTGACAATCCACGTAGCTCCGACGCCCCTATTTTTTGGTAAAATAAATTATAATGAGCGACAGAAGTATAATAATAAGCATAGTTCCGTCTAGGTCCCCTATCTATCAATGCCGTTAACCACTGATACCTGTACTTACCTATATCCACCACGGACTGGGCTGTGGCCTTGGCGATACCCGTAGCCAGACGGATAGCCGTCAGCGCTATGCCGACAGGGTTGGCTAAAAAGAACACGCCTCCACCGACATATTGCTGTGAAGCCGACTGATATGTATATTCAGCTATAGCGGATATTAAATTAGCCATAGCCTCCACCGTAGCCAATGATGTTGCCATACTGTAAGCCTTATTTCCTAATATCGTCCATTTAGGGTGGTCCTCCACCTCCCTGAATATACCGGAGGATTTACCTAATTGATAACCATCAACAAGGCACTCAGTGGGAGCATCAGGCTTGTTAAAGGCAATATCAGGGCTTAAGAATGAATACCAGATATTACCCTTCCTGTTAAACGGATGCGTTATAAATTTCTCACGATTAATATCCTTATAGATATACATATCATCAGACAAATCGTTGTAAGGGTAATTAGGATAAAGGTTAGCCGATCCGTCGGGATCATCGTACTTAAACATATCATAAGCCAGACCAGTTCCGATAACGCTCTTATCCAACGTCCTATCGCCCCTATACAACTCATATCCTATTATAGAATCTCTTCTAGCCTTATCTATAAGACCGTTCTCTACCGCTATATCCAGAAACTCATTAACGATATCGTCATCAAGCATCAACCCCATAGGATAAATATAGGAGTCAACTCCATATTGACCGGTCAGTTGAGACGGATTACCCATAAAAGGAGCGACAGAGTTATCCGGGAACTTGTAATGACGTATAGGTCTCTGACAAAACGTGGTTGACGTATTGGGGTACTCAGCGTTACCCCCATTACCGGTGAAATAAGACTTACCCCCAACGGATCTAGGAGACCCATAGTATTTCGTCAAAGAATCTATTATGTCCTTCCTCTTTGATCCTCCCGATGATATCCCGATCTTACTTGAATCATACAACTCAAAATTAGCCGGGTACTTATTGGTAGACTCCCAATATCCGAAATCACCATACTGATATGGTCTGGGAGCGCAATCAGCGGGTTTATCCCCACATGAGATACATTTCGCCTCATAGGTAACAAATCTCCTTAATTTCAATTCTTTTGTGAAGAAGAATACGTATTTCACCTCCAGTGGCCGAATGCCAAAACAGAACGGGGCGGGGAAGATGGCGGTGCCGGCCGTATAGAATCCGGCAAGCTCCTTCATGTCCTGCCTCATGGCGAAACCGGTGAAGAACACGCATACCGCAGGCTCGATGCAAACATATATCTTATGGAAAGTAGTCTTGTCATCATTCCAGAACAAGTACTTTGGCATCATAAATATCTTATGATCCACGTAATTCACTATAACACCTTTCTTGGCATCATTAGCCAAAGGATTAGGAGCCACGGTACCTTCCTTGTCCGAGAAAAACGTTATACGAACCTTATTGTATGATGACGAGTCGCCGATCGGATAATTATAGTTACCCATCATCTCTATATACATAATACCGTTATCAGGATCAGATAAACCACTTATGTATTTCTCGTAATCCAACTCCACCCATCTGGCATATGAGGATACATGTGGATAGAACTTGAAATAAGTCAAGTTGCTTCTACCGAACCAATTGGTCTTGGCGTCAATATCATTCTGCATAGACACACGACCTTCCCAGTCAGTAGTTATACCGGTATTAAACTTAGAATTATCACCATCGCCAAAAAGACACATGGCGTTCTCGATACCAAACTGACTCTCATATTGGGGGAAATAAGCCTCCATCGTATCCATTAACTGATCAAGCATCGTCTCCGTATGCTTCTTTCCTTCCCATCCGGGATATTGATACAAATATGTGCACTTACCCAATGACCTACCCCCTTGGAATGTAGGAAGTTGAACATCGTTAATAGTAGGATTCACGTGAGGATCACCTACCGAACACCCATTAGTACATATACCCTCATCATATAACTGCCGGACATTAGACATATCCTGACACAAGACCAAGGCGGAGGAGTCTATATCAGACGGGAATTTATCCTCATCCTGACCATCCAGCCATTCCTGAACCAGATCTATGATATTCTTACCTCCACTGGAATAATTATCGAAATCACACAATACAGAGAACTTCCTTTGTGACTCGGCATTACTTTGTATTAAGGTGGTAGGCTCGGTCTCCGTATAATCACTAGCCAGCTTATACGTAAAATCAATCCTAGAATCCACCAAAGAGTTTTTATCCAATATAGTCCTGGTCTCTATCCTCTCGATATCATCACATCCACTAGGGAAATCGGGAGCCTTTATACCGTCTTGATCCTCTGGCAATGATATAGCAGCGCATAACTCGTCAGTAATACCTACATTAGATTCTATGATATCACACAAGTTCTCTATATTATCAGCGATATAATCAATAGCATCATCTACCGTAACATCTTCCCCCATCGTGTTGATAACGAATTGGGTCTCTCCTACCGTGGCATATTCCTGTTCTACATATCTGAGTTGCTTAACATCTAGCTGATTCTTGCATTCTCCCCCAAAATCATCAAATCCCCAAGACGGGTCGTTTATGATCTTTGCCGTATTCTTAAACTGCCAAAGATAACGGCGGCTGTTCCCGGCGCACTGCGGGTTGTTCTCCAATACCGAAGCCGCTGATAGGTCTTCAGAGTTGCCGTCCTCATCAACGATAACCTCCATCTCCTCCCTTGTGGCCGGACGAGGGATAAGCGGGAATCTAGCTGTCCTGTATCCCGTATTGGTAAAGAATCTTATACCCAACGGATATACCTCGTCACGCATGAAAGAGGCGTATTTAGAGCAAGCCACACCGTCTTTATATAGATTCTCCGTGGCTATCGATGTCTGCCATTTAACGAAATGACCCAAGAAATTAACGACCGGTTGAAGATTCCATTCATTCTCCACGGTCAAGCCGTATTGAAGAAGACGATTCCCGACAGACGTCATGCCTCTGGCTGTCTTATATACCGGTATTTCCTTGGATAACTTCTCCATGGTCGTACGCTCGCTATACTGATCCGTAAGGTAATAGATGGTCCTTTCCGTTATCGGATGTATACCTTCTATGAAATACTCAAGAACCGGGCTTTGCTCACCATTAAACCCAACCGTGTTCTGTATAACGCCTATCTTATAATGAGATACCTGCTTATCTATATTAGACACGGTAAGGCGGATACCCATGTTGGTTGACTTACCCCATAAACCATCGCGGATAACCATATCTTGACGATCGAATAACATGATTGGGTTGGTCAATGAGCAATATCCGGTCTTCTCAATCCCGAACTCATCGCACAACGCCACGCAGAACTGGTAGGTCCCGGCACGCAGGCTTCCCCCGAACTCCACTACCTCAGGATCCACGCACGGAGCCGTCAGCAACGGGAACACCAGCAGCTTCTCGCAGGCCAGCCTACACCTCTCTATTGGCTTGTCATCCCCACATGTCTTATACCCATGGTAATGATACCAAAAGTCACCATCATCATCCGGGTTAAGGGCCTTATCGACCATAACATATCGCTGGGGATTATATCCATCGGTCCAGTATATCACCTTCCCGCATTTCTCATCCTTGATCTCTATATCGAAAATCGGGTGATGAATGGAGAAATTAAGACAAGGATCATCGATCCCATCCTCTATCAGAACCTCCATCAAATCACATATCTCATCAAAACGACCATCCGACTCCTCAAGTCTCTCGCCAAGGATACGATGAATATCTTTTCCTGATCCCGCTAATTGATCCTCTACGGTCTTGACATAATCCAATGACCTCATGAACGTGATCTTAGAGGTGTTGTTATCAGGATTCACCAGAAAGAAATAAGTGTTATCACCAGCTATATCATTCTTATACCCAATAACCTTATAGCCATCAAATCGCTTACATAAAAGGGTGCTAGGCTCGTTCTGGATCTTAAGCTGGCTTCCATCGTCACCCTCTATGGTAGCGTTCAAGGCGAAACTGTACTCAGACGGGGATAGGTCCTGTGGATGCTTATCCCTGTTCATCCCGGAATCGGGAACCGCTATGTTAGAGTTATTTTGCACGATCTTATCTTTTTCGCAAATATAACAAATCCTGCGGATAATCACTTACACGCAGGATCTTGATAAAAACTATACCATTATGCAAAACATTCAAAATCGCACAAAAGTAAAAAATCCTCCAGACTTTCACAAGTCAGGAGGAAGACTAGATGCTCGTGGTAAAGCACAAAAAAAACAAAACAATTACAAATTTTTACCCATGTAGTTCGATTGCTTATCGGCATCCTCTACAGATATTTGACATACTCCCACGCCTAAAGGCAGTGGGATTCTTGGATACAGACGCAAGAATCCCATTTGCTTTAGTGATGGGAGTATGTCAAGAAGAAAAATCTATTCGCCAATCCTTACAATACAGTCACGAGATTCCTTATTATAAATCATCGTGCCCACCTTAGAATACGAGATTCTTATATCCTGCCAATTATCCTCACCATGGGCAGATACGTTGGTAGGGGCATCACCGGTATAAACCTCCTCGCCTCCGATATTGACAAAATCATATCCACGTTTCTCCATAGAACCGCCCTTATATGCCGTGAATTTGATAGTGATATTACCTTTCTCACGACCACCATACCAGTTACCGTATATACTGCATCTGATCTCAAGAGGTAATTTATCATAATTATCACCATCCAATAACGGTCCCATCTGGATCAAAGCTGCCTCATTACCCGATTCCATGTTATCACCACCATGGATGAGATAATCACCTACCCGTTCCTGCGTGGTCTGGTACTGTTTACTCCAACCAACCAGCTTGCCGTCCACGTCCGGGAGGCCGGTGTTGTCGAAGCCGGTTGCCGTGTCGAAGTCAATGCCGTCCTCGTCAGCCCAGATATACCTAAGCACAAGGAAATCGAACTCAGGAATGATCACCACCGGAACCGACTCCTGCCTGCACACGAACGTCTTCTCCTCCTTGGTGCCTTCTTTTATAACCTTGTACGTAGCCTGACGTATCTCTCCAGTCTCATTGATATCAGCGGTAACCCTAACCTCAGCAGGACCGGTACCACTTGTCTTATCTAAATGTATCCAATCAGCCATATCATCGTATTTTGTTAAATCAATTTAATATACTTATCAAAAGCGTTGGGCCACATACGCCCATAAGACAACATCCTCCTCCTGTTATCTTCAGCCAGCTCCCGATAATCATTTAATGTAATCATCGACATCTTAAGCTCCTTCATAGCCCTAGCGAACTTGCCCGGCTCCTGCTGAGCATATAATTTATAAGCGTCACCAGCACCCTGCATCAAGCCATTCACAGCAGCGTTCTCAAAGATCTTCATCTTAATATACGTCTCGACATAATCCTCAAGGTATCCTAACGCCGTTTCAGGTATATACGGGAGACCGTCATCATCCTTGGGTGTAGCACGATATATGATGTAAATAAATCCATCAAACCCAGTATACATAGTATTGCCAGATATAGTTATATCATAATTATCCCAAGCATATTTATCCCGATACTTGTCGGAAGCGCAATCACGTCTCAACCCACGACCTATAGACAGCCTTACGGGGTGATGGTAATGGAAGCGAACCTCGTGAGACCCGATATATAGCTTCTCCGTGATCGTCTTCTCAAACTCCTCCTTACAGCACTCCGTGCAGGAGTTCCAACGGAAGCCGCGCTCGGTGCGCTCGACCCAGCCGATCTCGTGTTGGAGGTCAGCCTTAGCCTTATCGCCCCCCGGAATCTCACAGACAAGAGGCTCACACCTATAGGCGTCAAGCATGTCGAAGAAATCGGAAGGTAATACCGCCTGTTTGTTGCTGGTCTTTACAACCGCCTCGGACATGACGGCTATAACACCCCCAAATCTTTTCAAAGCGATCTCAGCCCATCTATAAACAGACGAGGTATCTATAGCCCCGCTATCATCGTATTTATGTAAATCGGCCTTGATCTCGGCCAATAAGCCCTTTATCGTCATATTTAAGTCTTTTGCACAAAGATATGTATTTGAATCCGTGATACAAAAAAAATCCAGTCTACCCTCACGGGCTAACTGGATCACAAAAAACTTCTACAGCTTGTAAACCCATTTAACTCCAAATACCTTACTCTCCGACTCAACCTCCCGATACAAGAACTTATATCTCCTACCTGATTCCATAGCCAACCTACATTCCTTATTCAAGGCCGGAGAGATATATAGATGAAAATACTTATTCCTAGGCATAAAATCCATACACGTATGGACGTAAGAATATCCACCCGTCCCACGCCTATTAATAGTACCGGTAAGTTTATTCAGATATATCTTGCGGTTAGGATTAATCTTATGACATAGATAACCGATGTTGTTTATATAAACCCCTCCCTCATCCTCCAGATACCTATCACGTATGACTTTCCAGATCAACGACTGGCACTCAAGGATATCATTCTTATCCACGATCGTATGCTTCCTCCTTTTCCCGTTCTTAGACATAATAGATCTATAGAATCGAAGAAAGTATTGATCAAGTATTTTAAATGACTTTGTTTTCATATCACAAATATAACGATTTCATCCTAATACAAGAAATTTATACACAAAAATACACCGCCTGCACCAAGGACGAGGCAAACAGAATAGCCGACAGCAACCTACAGTCAGACGGCACCTCTTACGCTAATGGCTTGGCGCAGGCCGATAGATGCGATTGCCTCGAAACATGGAGCGCTTACGCTAGCGGAAGTTTTAATGGACAATGCTTAAGTATATCCGTAAGCTATGATAATCCATGTGGTAAATCTAAAACAGCATCATTTGATGTGTATTATACTAGATCTGAACCATCTGGAGATGTAGAATATTTCTCTACCACTAAAACAGTCACCATACCATCCGGATCGGGAACGATATCAGGCGGAAGTGATTGTGTTAGCAATGCTACAAGCATGTATGTATCTAATCCAAGTCAAGGTGGAGGCTGTTAAAAACAAAAAGGAGAGGTTGATTATCCTCTCCTTTTTATATAAACCTAAGATCTTTTCCCTTAGTATGATTTAATATCCTACTAATATGTCTGGTACTTAATCCCGTTCTTTCCTTTATCTTATCATAGATATAACCTTTGGATACGTAAGCTGACATATCTCCTAGATCTTTTATAATCTTGTCATACATATCATACACCTCATTATATCTTATGATTGAGCTATCCCTCATCCCTCTTTCACCTATACCATCAACTATGGCATCATTGAAACCGAAGAAATTAATTATTGATCTTATTATATCCATTATCACTGAATCTTTTGAGTTTTCTTGTTAATATCCATATCCGGATTCTCGTCCGTAGGAATCTGCAATTTGGTTATCGTCTCTCTTAACGTCTCTGAGACAACATATTCTAGTAGCTTGTCAGGACATACGAAATCATAATCCCATTGAGATGTACATGGCTCATCTTTTTCCGTTCCACATCCCCCTAGCTCTAACGCCGCTTTTCTGTCGAGAGTTATAAGATCAACATTTATAGCCTCTATGTTAATATCTGGTATATAGATATATCCATCATTGACATAATAATAGTATTGATCTATATTCCCGTATTTACGTTCCTTGTTGTTAGCGTATTTTCTTAACGATATAGGAGTGAATATGATATCATCCATGATGTTCGATACCTTTATAATAGCCGGTCCTATACGGGTGTATATCATATCGGGCAACCTTTTCTTAGATCTCATAAGTACCCTGCATAGTTTAAACTCATCAAAACAACAATCAATTTTCCGAACCCTCTCCATCTCCATGCAATTGATATGAGTATACAGTGATTCCTCGCCGAACAAAGTCCCATCAGCGTATTTCTGGGCTATATATGATCGAGCCTTCTGCCTACCTATGGACAATATCCATCTTCTACTGACATGAGCGTCTTTACTAATAGAGTTCATGTCATTTATGATCCTAGATACAAACTCTGAATTTTTCATGTAGCGAAATATTAAGGAGGGGATATACCCCTCCGATTATTACTTTTTCTTCTTAACCTTTCCCCCACATTTCAGTTGAGGTTTCTTTTTCTCGGAGACCTTGCCTCCATTAGCCATTTTCTTTTTCTTAGTACATGCCATAGCGTTATGTTTTAATATTAATGTTACAATATTAATGATTTTAGTCGATAAACAAATAAAACGTATTAAGGAAGATATAGACTCATCATGAGCCGACGATCGCCTCCAATCCGACGGCACCTCTTACGCTAATGGCTTGGCGCAGGCCGATAGATGCGATTGCGTGGAGCCAATAAAGACGTGGTCATGGTCGGTATCTATGAATAATGATTGCATGAGCCATGAACAACTTGTCACATCAAGAGGATTTACGATTACGTATAATAATCAATGTGGTAGATCTATATCTGGTTCTGTGAGTGGTATAGGATATACACAAAACGGAGAAGAGCAGGTCAATAGCGCTAGCTTTACAATTCCCGCAGGGTCCGGAACCAAGAGTGGAAGTGTATATTTTAGCCGAGAAGTGGTATGTGGAGATGTAACAATCTCTGGTCATGATTCAGGTAATTGTTGACAATCACTGCTGTTATGGTTTTTAATAAAAAGGAGAGACTTATTAGCCTCTCCTTTTTTGTTATACATCAGAATCTTAACAGTTCCCAGATCCTCCTCCAGAAACACTTATAGACCCACATTGTACTCCTGAATCAAAACCTATGACACCGGTTTTTTTACCAGACCCAGTAGGTATGCTTACGGTAGTACTTCCAGCCGTAACGGTTTGTCCATGATCATTCCTACCAGTAACAGTTACAGTTATTGATTTAGATGATCCACATTGATTATTGTAAGACACTTCATAGGAGCACCTTAATGCGGATGTAGAACCAGACAGACCATTACAAGGATCACCGCTCAGCATAGCGTTGGCGCT
>ULYR01042835.1_pt1 | contig 32029 bp, 33 predicted proteins | sample 1962341 | NCBI WGS metagenome assembly ULYR01 (sample SAMEA4835868, study PRJEB28245) | human gut metagenome | biome: gut microbiome; material: fecal sample | place: Denmark | collected 2008 | reverse complement strand
GTAAATATGAGTAAAAGAAGGAGGTAAATTTACTTATGAAATTAAAAGATATTTTTATTACACATATGAGTAATGGTGAACAAATATTAGTGGATGTGAGTGGAGAGTTTTCTGGGTTGATTCGAAATAATGAGAGTGCTGCAAGGATTGTTGATTGTTTAAAAACAGAAACGAGTGTCTCTAAGATTGTAGAACAATTGTCTTTGGAATATGAGGCTTCAAATGAAGAATTAGAATCTGCTGTAAAAACAGTTATAGATAAATTAAGAAGTGTAGGAGCTATTGATGAGTAAATCTACTTTTGAAGAGGAGTTAAAAGAAAGGGGAGTTCTTGTTTATACAAATGTAGGTACGAGTATGCGTCCTTTGATTCGACAGGGTAAGGATGTCATGATTATTTCAAGTTTGGATCATTTTGATCGTGATTTGAGGAAAATGGATGTTCCTTTGTATAAACGAGAAAATGGTCAATATGTATTACATAGAATTATAAAAGTAACTAAGGATGGGTATGTGATTCGTGGAGATAATACGTATTCGAATGAATATGGTGTTACGGATTCACAAATATTAGGTGTATTAAGTGGTGTAATACGTAATGGAAAAGAAATAAGTGTAAATAGCTTTGGATATAAAGTATATAGTTATTTATGGCTTTATACGTACTACATTAGAAAGGTTGTGGTGTGGGTGAGAAGAAAAAATCGATTATCTAAATCTACATTACAATACTTAAAGGATGTTACTGGAAATAAGAAATTATACTTTTTAATCTTAATGATTGTACAAATATTACAAGGTATTAGTGGTGTATGTTTTGCGTTATTACTAAAAAGTGTAATTGATAGTGCTGTGATTCATGATGGAAGATTATTAATTCAAAATATTCTTTTATTTATGGGTTTGATTGTTCTACAAATGATTTTTAGTGCCTTACTAAGATATTATAATGAATTGAGTAAAGCTACTTTTGAAAATAATTGTAAGGCAAGATTATTTGAACAACTCTTACATAGAGATTATAGTTCTATTTCAAGTATTCATTCTGCTGAATGGATGAATCGTTTGACTTCAGATACTGTCGTTGTTTCTTCAGGACTCACTGAAATTGTGCCTGGACTTGCCGGTATGGCTGCAAAAATGTTGGGTGCTTTAAGCATGATTATCTTAATGGAACCTCGCTTTGTGTTTGTGATTGGCGTTGGTGGAATCTTAATGGTTTTATTAACTACAATCTTTCGAAAGAAACTAAAGGCATATCATAAAATTGTGCAGGAAAAGGATGGTAAGGTCCGAATTTTTTTGCAGGAGCATTTACATAGCTTGATGATTATAAAGGTATTCACAACCGAAAAGCACACTTATAATGAATCTTTAAAAACGATGGAAGAACATAAACAGGCTCGAATGGAAAAAACGCGTTTTTCAAATGTATGTAATGTTGGTTTTTCTTTTATGATGAATGGTGCTTATGTATTGGGGGCTATTTATAGTGTAATAGGAATATATAGAGGTACTGTAAGCTATGGTACTTTAATGGCACTTTTACAATTGATTAGTCAAATTCAAGCTCCTTTTGCGAATATCACGAGTTATATTCCTAAATATCATGCGATGATTGCGAGTAGTGAAAGACTATTAGAGATTGAAAAGAGTTGTATGGATATAGAGGAAAATAATGGAATTAAAGATTTTGATTCGATATCTTTAGAACATATTGATTTTTCTTATGAGAAAAGTCGTGAAGTTATTTTAAAAGATTTTAATTTTCATTTAGAAAAAGGAGAATGTATAGGTTTTACAGGTCCTAGTGGATGTGGTAAGAGTACAGTGTTAAAAGTTTTATTAAGTTTATATCCAATCACAAGTGGAACTAAGACAATTCTTTGTGATGGAAAATCGGAATTGTTAACTTCTGGGTATCGCCATTTGTTTTCTTATGTACCCCAAGGCAATCAATTGATGTCTGGAACGATAAGGGATGTAGTCACATTTTCAAATGGGAATAGTGAAGAAAAGATATGGGAAGCTTTAGAAATCGCTTGTGCAAGTGATTTTGTAAGAAAACTTCCTGATGGATTAGATACTCAGTTAAAAGAACAGGGTTCTGGCATTTCAGAAGGACAGATGCAAAGATTGGCAATTGCCCGTGCCATTTATTCAAATAGACCCATACTATTGTTAGATGAAGCTACGAGCGCTTTGGATGTTAAAACAGAAAAACAAGTATTGTCGAATTTAAAGGCAATGAAGAACATGACGGTTATTATAGTTACACATAGATTAGAAGCTCTTTCTATATGTAGTCGTGAAGTTCAATTTAAGGTAAAAGAAGATGAATAAAACAGAACAAGATATTTTATATTTAGTAAGTTGTGCATTGCATCAAACTAAACCGAATGTAGAGGGTATGGATTTTGAAAAGATAAGTAAAACGGCAATGTCACATACCATATCTTCCATGATTTGTATGGCACTTGAATCAGCAGGTATAAAAATAGATGTATTAATGGATCAAAAGAATAAGGCTATTCGTAAAGGGATGTTGTTGGATAGTGAAAGAGAAAAGATATTTTCTTTGTTTGAAAAAGCGGGAATTTGGCATTTTCCTTTAAAAGGCGTATTACTCAAAGAAATGTATCCCGTATATGGAATGCGACAAATGGCAGATAATGATATTCTTTTTGATTCTGCATATAGAAAAGAAGTAAAAGATATATTTCTATCTTTAGGTTATGAAATAGAGTCTTATAATAAAGGAAATCATGACGTGTATTTAAAAGCACCGATTTATAATTATGAGATGCACGTATCTTTATTCGATAAAACGATTCCTGGATTTTTAGAATATTATACGCAATTAGAAAAGAAATATGCTAATCAAGGATTAAACCGACACATGGACATAAATGATGCCTATGTATATATCGTTGCACATGCCTATAAACATTTTATATTTAGTGGTACCGGTATTCGTACTCTAATTGATATTTATGTGTATAATGAATCTTGTTCATTGGATACAAATTATATACATGAACAATGTAAAATTCTAGGTATACAAGACTATGAAAAACAAGCTAGAGAAATAGCTTATAAATTGTTTGATGTACCAACAAATGATTTTTCAAATTTATCAAAAGAAGAACTTGAATATGTTGAATACTATTTTACAAGTGGCACCTATGGCACAGCCAAACAAAGAATGAAGAATGAAATTCATAAATTTGAACTTGAAGGTTCTAAACACGCAAAAGCTAAATATGTATTTAGAAGATTATTTCCTGAAGCTTCTTGGTTTAAAAATCATTTTAAATTCCTTGATTCCTATCCAATCTTCATTCCATTTTATGCAGTCTTTCGAATTATAACGAAAGTATTTATGAGTTGGAAAAAGTGGACTAGTGAACTAAAGAATATACTATTTATGGATTAGGAGAAACTATGGATCGATATAAATTAAAGGATTTAATGGATGCGACAAAAGAAGAGGTCGGAAAAGAAATTGTAGAAAAACTATTACCTGCAGTTGTACAAGAAGCAGGAAACTTTTTGTTTGATAAAGGTGTAGGAATGTTAGCTTGTGAAATGGTTGGTTCTGTTGTACCTGTGGCGAATAATGTTCTGCTTTCATATAAACAACATCGTCTTGAAAGAAATGTTTTGAATGCTTTAAAAATTGTTCAGAGAAGACAAACTGAACTTGAAAATAGAATGAGTAATCTATTTGAAAATAATCCATTATATACTAGACAGATTACAGAAGCTTTATTGGATAATATAGTGGATGAGATACAGGAAAAGTTGGTTGAATATAATGTGAATGGATATATCAACCTTTTGAAATCAGATCATACAAATATAGATCTGGGTTTAATGTTCTTTAAAACAATGTCTCAATTGAATGATTTGGATATTCGTATATTAAAAGTGTATTCAAATCTAAAAACGGATGGTGAGAGTATTGTTTCAATATGTAACGAATTAGATCTTGAACTGAATCAAATTCAATTTATCAAGGAGAAGTTAGAAAGATTTGGCTTATTACAGAGTCGACATGAAGAAATGAATGAAAACAATTTAGATGCAATTGTAAAATATTTGGAGAAAGTAAAAAAAGAGAATCGAAAAAAGAACCCAGATGATGTGAAGGTTCCTAGTTTAAAAAGAGTGAGTGGAACGGATAGTTATCGTATTACATCACTTGGTAGGCATTATTTGACATTGATTGGATAAAATTTCTATGAAAATTAACAATTGTTTACATATAAAATGAATTTATTTATAAAAAAAGGTTCATTTTATGGTATAGTTATAGTTGTTTTGGTTCATGGTTGTTTTAATCATGCTTAAAATAAAAAGTAGGAGGATAAGGGTTTATGGCTTATAAGAGAATGTCTCGTAATGATGCTTATATGAATGTGGCTAATGTAGAAGATGATGAAGATGTTATTGATCTTCTTGAAGTGGCTCGTGCTATTTTAAAACATATTAAATTAATTATTTTACTTTGTGTTGTATTTGGTGCTGTTGGATTTTTTGGAACAAAGTTTTTGATTGCGCCTAAATATACGGCTAGTACTTCTATTTATTTAACGCCTCAAGTAAGTGATAGTGGTTCTTTGGATTATAACTCACAGATGGCCAATAGTAAATTGGTTACTAACGTAGTTAACTTAATGACGCAGAATAATGTCATGTCTGAAGTGGCTAAAAATGTGGGTATGGAAAACGCAAAAAGTGTCAAAGATTGTATTGAAGTTACAAATGAATCAAATACGGAAATTATCACAATTACGGCTACAACTACAGATCCTAAGTTATCTAAGGATATCGCAAATGGTACAGTAAGTACTTTTATTAAGACCATGCAGAAGAATTTGAATGTTCGTAATATTGAAATTGTAGATAAGGCAAAATTATCTTATGTACCAAGTGGTCCAAATGCGAAGAAGAATGGTGTACTTGCGGCTGCAGTTGGATTTGTATTAGGTGCAGGATATGCGGTATTAAGATTCTTATTTGATAATCGTTTGCGTACGAAAGAAGAGGCAGAAAAATATTTGGGTATTCCTGTTTTCTGCGAGATTCCTGAATTATAATGGCAAAGTTTATAGATATTCACTCACATATCGCTTGGGGTATTGATGATGGTATGCCTTCGATTGAGGATGCTCAAAGTGCGTTAGAGGCAGCTTGTGATGATGGCTTTGTAGGAATATGTAGTACACCACACTTTATTCCTGGACAATTGGATGTTTCTATTTATAATGAGATTGTTTCTCGTCAAATGGAATTAAAAGAAATGAGTCCAATACCAATTTATTGTGGTGGAGAAGTCATGATGAATAGTGAGTTTATTGATGGATTGGATTTAGATTTATATCCTACACTAAATGGATCTCGTTATATGCTTGTAGAGTATAATGTTCTTCGTGACATTCATTCCATTGATTATAGAGATGATTGTTTGTATGAATTGAAGGTAAAAGGTTTTGTTCCTGTGATTGCGCATATTGAACGTTATTTTCATTCAGAACTTGATTATTCGATTATTAATAATTGGATTGATATGGGTTGTGTATTACAGATTAATCGTACTTCTATTTTAGGAATGCATGGAAAGACAATTCAATCGAATGCTTTATCTTTATTGGATGATGGATATTGTGATGTGATTGGTACAGATACACATAGAGCAAGTGGGCATCGTATATCTAAGTTGAGTGATGCATACTCTGTTGTAAGTAAGCGTATTGGTAGTGAGAATGCGGATATATTATTTTTTGAGAATCCTAAGCGAATCTTGAGTGATATGGATATATTAAATATTGAGGTTGTAAAGAAAAAGAAGCGTTTTAGTTTCTTTAGGAGATAGAAATGGCAAAGAAAAAGAGAAATCAGTTTGATGTAGATGAGATTTATCGTGGGTTGCGTACAAATATTGAGTTTAGTCAAATGGATGAGGCTATGCAGGTTATTACTTGTGTAAGTACAGTTCCAAATGAAGGAAAGAGTACGATTGCTTGTAACTTGGCTCGTATTATGGCAGCGAAATATAAAAATGTATTATTGATTGATTGTGATTTAAGAAATGCATCGGTTCATAAAACGTTACATATTTCAAATCGTTCAGGACTTACAAATATTATTTCTGAATTTCAAGAAGGTCTTAGTATTAATTCATATGAGGGTGTTCAACAAGTGCAATATGATGGTGGACAAACATTGACTGTTATTACAGCAGGTCATAGAGTACCAAACCCTAGTGAAGTATTAGGTTCTAAAAGGATGGGACGTTTTTTAGAACAAGCTCGTAAAGAATTTGGATATATTTTTATAGACTCACCACCAATGGCAGTAGCATCAGATACAATTCCATTGAGTAATGTGAGTGATGGCGTATTATATGTAGTGGATGCGAAATCTTCAGATAAACGTAAAGTTAAAACAGCTATTAATGACTTAAAACGTAATGGTGGACACGTAATTGGTGTTGTATTAAACAAAGTGGATATGAGTGATGAAAACCATTATGGCTATGGATATGGCTATGGTTATGGAGGAGACGATGATGGTAAAAAGAAATAGTTTAATATTCTTTACAGCTTTTAGTCTACTTCTAACAGGCTGTAGTAAATCAGGCTTTGAAATTACAAAAGATGATATTCTAGAAGTAGCTAGAGATGATGCGAATGCCACGAAAAGTGAATGTGAAAATGTATCCATTAAAGAACAAAAAGGTTCATATATTGTTTCATTTAATACGAATGGTGGATCTTATGAATACAAGATTGGTAAAGATGGTATTATAAAAGAACGTAGTTTTAAGCGTGGAGCTAAAGAAGAGACCACTGAAACTGAAAAGGTTGAAGAACCGGTTAAAGAAGAAACTACAAAAAAAGAAGAAAAGTCTTCAACTTCATTTGATGAAGGTCAACAACAGGCAATCAATGCGGTATTGGCAAATTCTGGATTAGAACAAAGTGATGTTAGTGATCTTTCTTGTTCTTTAGATTCAAATACTAACCAATATACAGTCACATTTGTATTAAATGGTGTCACAACTACAGCTACTGTAGATGCGACTACGTTTACTGTATTATCTACAATTTTTGGATAATGAATGCATACATTTGTGTATGCATTTTTTCATTTTTGTAGTAGTATAGTTAGAAAATGAGGTGTTAACTATGAATGAAAAGAAGAGTGTTATTAGTAAAGTATTTGGAATTCTATTTTCTTTAGTCTTAGTTATTTCAAGTATTTACTGCTTATATCAATTGATTCAATTAAATGTTTTGACAAGTAAATTATTATTTTTAGCTACAACAATATTTATCTTAATCGATTTAATTTTTGTGTTGTTACTATGTTTTATTTCTAAAGGTATTGTATCTAAAATTATTTGTATTCTGTTATCTGTTGTATTATCTGTAGGATCCGGTATTGGTGGATACTATATTTCTAAAACGGGTGGTGCTTTAAATAAGATTACTTCTGTTATAAAGAATGCGAAAAATACTGTAAGTATTGTTGTAAAACAATCGAGTGATATTAAAGATAAGAAGTCTTTAAATGGCCTTAGTGTTGGTTATTTAAGAAATATTGGTACAGCTGGATCGGCTGCTATGTTAGAAGATTTAAATAAATCCAATATTAAGATGGAACAAATACAATATGATAGTATGACAGCACTTTTAGAAGCTTTCTATAATGGGGAAGTGGATTCTATTATTATTAATGAATCTAGTCGTTCTCAAATTTTAGATATGGAAGCTTATTCTAACTTTGATTCAAATACGCGTGTGGTTTATCAAACTTCTTATAAAGTAAAAAATAATGATTCAGCCTCAGCTGTAAGTGATATTACTTCAAAACCATTTAATGTATTGATTTCAGGATCCGATACGCGTGGTGGATTTGATGAAAATGGTCGTAGTGATGTGATTATGGTAGCTACAGTTAATCCTAAATCACACACCATTCTATTAACTTCCGTACCACGTGATTTCTATGTCACTACAGCTTGTGATGCAGGTGATGGATGTATGCAAGGAGCATTAGATAAGATTACACATACAGGTATTCATGGTACAAATACGACAAAGCGTACTGTAGAACAATTATTGGGTATTGAAATTAACTATACATTCAAAGTTGGATTCGATACAGTAACAGATTTAGTAGATGCCGTTGGTGGAATCGATGTAACGGTTGAACCTGGTTATGAATGTAATAATTTCTTACATGCACCAGGATTAAGTGTACATGCAGGTGTAAATCATTTGAATGGGGAACAAGCCTTAGGTTATGCTCGTGAGCGTTATGCCTATACAGAAGGTGATCGACAGCGTACAAAGAATCAACAGCAAGTTCTAATGGGAATTATCGATAAGATTACAAGTCCTGCCATTGTCACAAATTATGCTTCGATTATGGATAGTATGGCCAATACATTCTCAACAACAATGTCTAATGATGAGATTACGGATTTGATTAAGTATCAGTTGAATAAAAATCCAAAATGGAAGATGGAACAGTATATGGTAGATGGTACGGGTGATACTTTAATGTGTGCTGAACTTGGAGATGCTGCATCTGTTATGGTTCCAGATCAAAGTACAGTTAAAATGGCGAAGGATAAAATTAATGCTGTTTTAGCTGGTAATTCAAGTGATGATGTACAGTAATGGAGCTTAGGGGTACTTACAATGAACAAAGCACATTTGGGTTTAATGATTGGAATGATTTCTTGTATCATGGCTAGTATTATATGTCTAGTTCTATATTTAATGATTTCGATTGTGTGGTTAGTTTTGGCTGGTATTGTATTATTATTGGTATCTTTATTATTGTTTTTTATAAATTTATTACATGATTAAGTATTGTAGGATGGTTTAAAATGGCCATCCTTTTTTTGTCGATTTGCCAAAAAGTAGTATTTTATTATATAATATGTAATTGTGAGCCATATAAATCAATTATAGGAGATTATTTTATGTCTAAAAAAGATATTGAACTTTCCCATGATGTAAAGGGAAATAGTAAAAAGAATAAGAAAAAAAGAAGGCCTATAAGTAAATTTTTAACGGTGTTTATGTTTGTTGCACTAGTATTACTTATACTTCAAATGGTGCGTTTAAATTTATTGCCATTTAAATTGATTGTGTTAATTTCGGCTGTGTTTATAATATTAGCTTTGATTGTCACTTTAATGTTGCATTATAAGGCAAAGAAGTTTTTCAGTCGATTATTACTTGGATTGATTTCTTTATGTATGTGTGTAGCTTTTGCGTATGGAAATTATTTTATTTATAAGACGAAGGATACTTTTGATGTAGTGACGAGTCTTGCAGATAAAAGGGCTATCACAACTTCAATTATCGCATTAAAGGATTCAAATATTACTTCAAAGGCGGATCTTAAGAATAAGAAGATTGGTACTATTGTTGAAATGGATAAGGAAGCTACGAAGCGTACTTTAAAGGCACTTAAAAAAGATGAGATTAAATATTCAACTTCAGATTATAGCAATCTAGATGATTTGGTAAATGCTTTATATGATGGTAGTGTAAATGCGATTTGTTTAAATGAAAAGTATCGTGATGTTTTACATGAGACAGAGGAATATTTTACTTTTAACACGATTACGAAGGTTGCTTATCAAAATGTGCATTATGTAGAAAAAGCGGCAAGTGAAAATGAGAGTGATCCGGTTAGAAATATTACGAAAGATGCGTTTACTGTGCTTGTGAGTGGTAATGATTCTTATGGTAGTTTACAAGATTCAAATACGCGTAGTGATGCGAATATGTTGTTGACGGTAAATCCTAAAACAGGAACGATTTTAATGACAAGTATTCCTAGAGATTATTATGTAAATCTTGTATGTCCTGAAGGGGATGAAAATGCTTGTCCTGAAGAGAGTAAAGATAAATTGACGCATACGGGTCTTCTTGGAATCAAGAGTACGGAAAAGGCAATTGAGAATGCTTTAGGCATAAAGATCAATTATAATGTTCGTATAAACTTTTCAAGTGTGGTTAATTTAGTGGATGCTTTGGATGGAATTGATTTGGATATCAAGGAAGGCGAAGAGTGTGATATTTTATATGCGAATATGCAGCCTGGACTTAGTGTAGGTAAGCATCATGTGGATGGTGAAACAGCTTTAGCTTTTGCACGTGAAAGACATGCTTATTTAAATGGGGATAATCAGCGTGTTAAAAATCAGCAGAAGGTATTTAAGGCAATATTCAAGCGTATAGTATCTTCTAAGATGATTACAAACTATGGTAAGTTTATGGATGCTTTGGCAGTTGCGTTTGATACAAATATTTCGGCAGATGAAATGAGTGATTTTATTAAGTATGAACTTGGTTCTATGCCAAAATGGAAGTTTGAATCGTATTCGATTTCGGGGGATTCTGGTTCTGAATTCTGTTATTTAGCACAAACATATGCTTCCATAACATATGAAAATGAATTGATGAATCAAATAGCAAGAGATAAGATTAGTGCGGTTTTAGAAGGTAAAAGTTCAGATACAGTAAAAGATACGTCTGGATCCGTTCAAGAGCCAAGTGCAGATAATGTGATTCATGAATCAAATGATTCAAGTACGGATTATAATTACGATTACGATTATGATTATGATTATAGTTATAGTAATGATCCAAGTTATCAAGAATCTTATGATACACAGGATTCATCAAACGAAGATCATTCTGGTTCGAATACGGGTTATGATTCTTATGAAGAGCCATCATATGATGATTCTAATGAAGGATATTAAGGAGAAAACATGAAAAAGAATATTATTTTTAAGGTTTTTGCAGTTATTCTTTCCATCTTGATGGTAGCTGCTTCAGGATTAATTGTAGTTCAACTGTCTAAAATGGATATTTTACCACAAAAGCTATTCATTCCAGTCGTATTGATATTTGTATTAATTTGTTTGATTTTCATCTTATGGATCAACCTAATGGCAAAGGGTGTTGTAAGTAAAGTCTTTGCGGTTATATTTGTGCTTTTGTATACAGTATCTATGGGCATTGGAAATTTCTATCTTTATAAGACGGATGATTTCATGCAAAAGGTTACGGATCACAAGGTTGGTGAAGTAAAGAATACAGTTTCCATTATTGTTAAGGATGAGAGTAAAATTACTAAATTATCTTCTTTAAAGGGTAAAAAGGTTGGTCGACTTAATAATGTCGATAAGGTTGGAACAAGCAAATTATTAAAGGCTGTTAAGAAAGAAAAGGGTGCAAATTATTTTGATCTTGAAAAATATGATGGTGCTCTAAGCTTAGTTGAAGCTTTATATAATGGTGATATTGATGCGATGATTTTAAATGAATCTTATCGTGGTAATATTACAAGTGTTGAGGAATATGAGCATTTCTCAACCGAAACTCGTGTCGTATATTCAAAATCATATTATACTATGAAAAAGAATGATTCATTGGTAGTTTCTGATATCACAAAAAATCCATTCACAATTTTAATTAGTGGTAATGATACAACGGGTGATGTAAGCACATTGAGTCGTAGTGATGTGAATATGTTGGTTACAATCAATCCTAAAACTTCAACCATTCTTTTAACGAGTATGTCTCGTGATACGTATGTAGAAACTGTTTGTGATGCCGATGGGGATGTGGCTTGTCCAAATGGTCAAATGGATAAGATTACGCATACGGGTATTTATGGATTAAACACAACGCGTGAAACAATCGAGAATTTCTATGATTTAAAAGTGAATTATTCTTTCCGTGTAAACTTTACAAGTGTTATTGACGTTGTGAATGCATTGGATGGAATTGATTTAAATGTAGAAGAAGGCGAACAATGTGATCTATTCTGGGCAAATATGAAACCAGGACTTCCAGTAGGATTACACCATGTGGATGGTGAAACAGCATTGGCATTTGCTCGTGAAAGAAAAGCATATGTGGATGGGGATTATCAGCGTGTTCGTAACCAACAAAAGGTTTTACAAGCTATTATCAATCGTGCAATCAGTAGTAGTGCATTAGTAAATTACACAAGCTTTATTGATTCTCTTCAAACAGCTTTTGAAACGAATATGACATATGATGAAATCACAGATTTAATTAAATATGAATTACAGGCAAAACCTTCATGGAAATTTGAAACTTATCAAATTTCAGGATTGGGGGACAATTTGATGTGTGCATCTATGGGACAAGGTGCAAGTGTACAGGTTCCAGATTTAAATACAGTAAGAATCGCAAGAGAAAAGATTCAAGCTGTAATGGATGGTAAATCTAGTACAGAAGTAGCTGAAGATGGCTCTCCTCAATATAATTATTATGAAACAGTTCCAACTACGGATTATTTAGAAGAGGAAACTGTTTATGAAGAGCCAATCTATTCAGATCAAATTGTTCAGGATCAGGAAACATATACTCCGGATACTGAAGAAACGGATAATGAATTTACAGAAGAACCAGAAAATTAATTTAAGAAACCATTTCGCTTTGAAATGGTTTTTTTACTTTTTATGTATTTTCAGTTATAATTAATAAATGAAAAAGAGGTTTTACAATGAATAGTCTTTATAAATCTAATTTATATAAAAATTACAGAGGACTCCTAATATCATTTATTGATGTATGTATTGTCTTCTTGGCATATATTGTTGCATTTTTAATTCAAAATAATTTTTTAATTTCAGGACGTGTAATCACTTTGACAAAATTACTTGGCTTAGGATTGTTCTTTTTGTTGGCAATCCATTTTGTTGTGCTACGCCTATTTAAAACGCAAATGTCTTTATGGACATATACGGGTCCAAATGAAATTGTACGTACATTTTTGAGTTGTTTAGTTTGTTTTTGCATAATGTCTTTTTTTGTGATTCAAGTCGATATTTTTAATATTGAACTGATTGCTTTAGCTGAATTATTATGCTTTGTGTTCTTACTTGGTGCTAGAATGCTCTATCGTATGGCTAGAAGCTATATCATGGATCTTGAAAGAGTTGAGAATTGTTTGATTGTTGGTGCTGGTAGTGGTGGCTATTTATTGATGAATGAGATCTATCATAACATGGCCTACCCATATAATGTCATTGGATTTGTGGATGACTTTAAAAAGAAGGGGACTATGCTTAGTGGTAAGCCAGTACTTGGTACGATTGAAGAAGTGAAACAAGTATGTGAAGAAAATAATGTACGTTGTATTTTTATTACAATCTCTTCTGTAAGTGACAAAAGAAAACAGGAAATATTGGATTTATGTGCATCCACTTCAATCCCTACAAAAATGATGCGCATCTTAGTTGGTAGTGATGCGAATAATCATATTTCTTTTGAGGATATTGATATCAAGGATTTATTGAATCGTCCAAGTATTGATTTAAAAGTGGATCAGATTGGATCGTATCTTACAAACAAAGTGGTTTGTGTTACTGGAGCTGGTGGCTCGATTGGTTCTGAATTGTGTCGTCAAATTGTTCATTTCAATCCATCTAAATTGATTATGGTGGACATCAATGAAAATGCTTTGTATATGTTAAAACAAGAATTCTTGGTCATGAAAAGAAAACATGAAATGAAAGATTCCATTGAACTTGAATCATTGATTATTTCTATTCGTGAAAGAGAAGAAATCTATAAATTAATGAAGAACTACAAACCGGATGTTGTCTATCATGCAGCCGCTCATAAACATGTTCCTTTAATGGAAGATCGTCCTACAGAAGCTATTCGCAATAATATCTTTGGAACTAAGAATGTGATTGATGCTTGTTGCGACTGTGGTATTTCAAGATTTATTATGATTTCAACCGACAAGGCAGTAAATCCAACCAATGTCATGGGAGCAACAAAAAGAATGACTGAAATGTATATGCAGTCCAGAACAACGCATTGTGGTATTCATATGGCGGCTGTTCGTTTTGGAAATGTTTTAGGATCGAATGGTTCTGTGATTCCAATCTTTAAAGAACAAATCAAAAATGGAGGTCCCGTAACCGTTACACATAGAGATATTAAACGTTACTTTATGACGATTCCAGAAGCAGCTCAGTTGGTTCTACAAGCCGGTTTTTATGCGGATGAAAGAGAAATCTTTGTTCTAGACATGGGACAACCAGTGAAGATATGGGATCTTGCGGATAAAATGATTCGCTTGGCAGGACTTGTACCTGGACGTGATATTGAAATTCAAGAAATTGGATTACGACCTGGTGAAAAGATGTTTGAAGAATTGGCACTAGAAATGGAAGAGTGTCATAAAACCGACAACAATCTAATCTTTGTTCATGAAAAAATGGATATTGATTCCAAAATTGTAGATTCTGATTTAGTTCAACTACAAGAATTAATGGAAACAACAGATGATAAACAACAAATCAAAGATGTCTTGATGAATATGATTCAAGACTAGGTATGAAAAGATACCTTCGGGTATCTTTTCATTTACTATATAAGTAACTAATATGGAAACCTAATATCGTTTAACAATATCAAAAGTATCTATAAAATTGATTTATTACGTTTTATGGCATATAATATGAATAGAAAGATAGGAGGCTATTATATGTTGGATGTAAATATGATAATTGCGAATAATATTCAAGCTGAACTGAAAAAAGAAAACAAAAAGCAAGTTGAACTAGCAGAAGGAATAGGTGTCTCTAAACAGACAATGAGTAAAATGATGAATGGAGTAAGAGTAATTAATGCAATAGAACTTCATAAAATTTCTGAATATCTCCATGTATCAATGGAATCTTTAATGAAAATGCCTGAAAAGCCAATGGACACAAATGTGATTCACGCGTTGATGGGTCGTGTTAAAACAGAAGAAGCAAGAAAAGGAATTCAACTGGCAGATAAACTATCCGATATGATTCTGTTTCATACTAGAGTTTTTGAAAATGGTAAAAAAATGGAAGAGCCTTGGGAGGATGATTAATGAACAATGTTCTAGAAGATAGTCTTTTTGTGTGTCAAAACAAGAAATTCGATGAAATTCAATCTATTGTTAGACAATTTTTAGCAGAATATGTTGGTAATTCTATAGTTAAGGATAATATATTTGCGGTTATACAAAACTATGCAAGAAAAAAAGAAATTTCGTTAGAATTGCTTCGTTTTCCAATTTACGATGACGAATTATGGGCTTTGACATTTCTAAAACAGAATACGATTTTCGTTTGCGTAAATACTACACTTCCACTTTGTAAACAATTCTTTGCAGCAGCACATGAGTTGTATCATATTTACTGTTATGTGGAAAACGCTGATCAGAGTTATATAAAAAATGGTTCTATGTTAGATTCTGCAACTGGAGATGAAACGGGAAGAACTCAAGAGGATTTGGAAGCTAATGCATTTGCAGGTCTACTTTTGATGCCAGACCAAATACTTCATGAGCAAATTGTACTTTATGGATTAGATAAAAAGTTATCTGAGGTTGATTCTATTCTTATGCTTATGGATATGTTTGCGATGCCTTTTAAAGCCGTTGTACTTCGTTTGTTTGAAAGTGAAACTATATCTCATAACCAAGCAGAAAAATTACTCGAAATAAATTCGGATCAAGTAATGAAAAGAGTTAGGCTAACTGGAAAAGCTAAACGATGGCAATTTAATGGCAACGGAACAGAATCTTTCGGCACACTCTTTGAAAAAGTTGAATATAACGAGCAACATGAATATCTGACTGAATCTAGAAAGAATGATGATGTAACTTATCTTGCTCAATTAAAAAAAGAGTATGGTTTAGATTGAGAGGTGTCAGGATAAAGTGAAAAAAATCGCACTACTCGATACGGACTTTATTTCAAAAACTTATTCTATTCAAGATAACTGTGGAAATCATTTGATTGATTGTATCCTGAAAATGCCTAAGTATAATTTTTTTTGTCATGCACAAATTGTGGTAGAACTAAATCGAAATAATAATGAATCACCATTATGGCTGCAATCGAATATAGCTTCTGGAAAAATAAAAAGCTATACGGACGAAGCTATACTTGAAAGTCTGACACGTATAAGAGGGCCCTTCGCATGTACTACTTATACACAAATGTTAAAAATTGCATGTGATGCGTTTTCAATTAATTATTTTTCAGAACACTATGGAGAGTTGGAAGATATTGACTATGAAACAGTATCGAATGAAGAATATTTGAATAGACTTCAGATGCTTGATATCAAAGTAGGGCAGAAAAATAATCTTGGAGAAATTAAATCTTTTGTATTATTACAAGTTTTGACATTTATGCTTGGTGAAGAGATTTATGTATTCTGTTCAGATGATAAGAATGCACGTAGTGGTGCTATAAGTATTGAAGATGTTCGTTGTATTAGCTTATTAACTGCGTTTAGCGTTTAAAAAAAGAAATGGAATGGACAATTTTTGATGCAGAGCCATACATTGAATCTCTTGTTAACTTTTATGAAAAATATTGTCAAACTACTTTTAAAGTTATGGAAGCGTCAGAAGTCAAAAGAATAAAACGTGTACCTTGTAAACAGGTACTACAAGAAATTTTTGAAGGAAAATTTATCGAATTAAAAAATGGTATGCTGCGTTACAAGTAGTAAGAGAAAAAGAATTAAATAAATAGCCTGTGTACTATTAGTTAGAATTACATAAATACTGGCTATTTGTGTATATTTCAATTCTTAAGTGAGTATTCCATGGTGGCGGAGCCACCCAATCCATAAAAATAGAGCCACTGAATCCATTTGGACAGAGTCATGCAATCCATTGCTCAGAGCCACTAAATCTACGAAGAGAGCCACTTTAACTTAATGAAATGACTCTCATTTTTATTATTTGATTTTTGAATAATCCTCTCGAAGAAATCTGCCTTTTAAAAGAAATGTATAAGCTGAGTTTCTAATACGATCTAGAATGGCATCAGCGAGTGGACCATCACCTAATTTACCTAGCCATCCTTCAGGAGCCCATTGACTGCAGTAGATTGTTGATTTATTATCAGTTCTTGATTGTATCACTTCAAATAAATCGTTTTGTTCACCTTCACTGATGGTTGTTAATAAGAATTCATCTAGAATCTATAAATCAACTTTGGAAAGTTTTTTCATGTATTTTTTGTAATGTCCTTGAATCTTAGCTGAGTATTACGCCATCTGAAGGCCATGCAGTACGCTAGAGAAGTCCACACAATCCGTTACATAAGTCCACTCACTTTTAAATATGAATACGTTATACAAGTCCATTAAAAAAGCACGGGATTAGCCGCAATGTCATTAAGTTAAGAAATGACATTAGGCAATCCCTCCCTTTTTATTTGTTGTCCGAGCTCAATATCAGCTATAAACCGTTTTGGGGTATACGCCGCTCCTTAAATCTTGAAGAGCAAATTCACCTTACCATATCCAAATTTATTGCGCTCTTTTTCTACAATTTTTTATCCATTGTAGTTAGCCTGATTCCAAATTTGATAATAAAAATAAAATTTATTGATATCGATTACAGTTGCACATTTTGACAATGAATTTTGATATGATAAATTATTTGCAAACGTATTATAATATGCAACACCCAATGCTGAAGCTGCAATCAAAATTGCAGCAACTGCTGGAACAGCTGCAGTTGCTGCACCACCAATGGTTCCACCAGCAGCACAAATTTCTGCATAATTTTTTGCATCGTTAACTAAAGCATTTGATACAGCTTTGGTTTGAGCAGTTCTTCCATAATTCCAACCTTCGATTTTCCAAGTCTGACCACATATTCCCGTAGGTATAACTTGTGGAGTTAAATCTGTATTTTCAATAGAATCAATTGCTATATCTAAGAAACTTTCTTTCGTATAATTCGTTCCTGCTACTTGATTTAATTCATCAAAGTCATAAATATCAACTATTTCTTTGATTGTATCATAATCATAAATATATTTATTATCTTCTATAATTAAAGTTTCTGTTATACGATCTTACATTTTGAATACATCAATAAACTTGAACGCAAGAGTAATATTAAAAAAATAAAAAAATCATCTATTTACAAATTGGATAATTAATAACATATATGGCATAATTTTATTGGTGATAGAATGTTGGAAAACTTTTTTAAATACATAGATGAAAAAGAAGTTAAGAAGAACGGAAATTTTTATAAAATAAAAATTAAAGGGGATTCTTTAGGTGGACAGGCAATGAATGATTTAGCAATGTCTGTAAAGTATATTATTTATCATGAAATAAACGAAAAAATAAGAATTGAAATAGAAGCAAAAATAATCAGTGATTTAGCAACTATTGTTGTTTTTGAATACATTATATATCTTCTTTTAAAATATAGTAATTGCTCGGTTTATATTAGATTTAGACCTAGTATTTTAAAATATACTCAAAGTTTTATAGATGGCTCCATAGTAGGTGATTTTATAAATTCAAATCAAAGTTTTATTTTGAAACGTAAAGATTACATACACAATTTTGAATCAGAAGCTCCTTATACGAATCTGCATAGATATAGAAAGTTGATTAAAAATGACAAGGATGTAAATAAAAAAATAAACAAGGTTTCAACTGATGCCTATAATTTTTTACAAAATCAATTGAATGATGAAGCGTATATAGAAGATTGTGTAGAAGTGATTGGAGAATTATGTTCTAATGCTACAGAACATACAAAAGAAGATTGCATTTTAACTATAGAATGTGGCTATGGACTTAATGAAAAAGAACAAAAGAAAAATATTTTATCAATTGTGGTTTCTAATGTATCTGAAAATTTGTTTTATCAAAATATTTTGCATGCTAATGAGCAAGGGAAAATTAAAGTTGAGTATTTGGATAAGGCAAAACAAAATCACGGTCACCATTTTGGGGAAATTGTATCCGATGAGTATTCTATAAGATATGATGAAGAGTATTTTTATATGGTTTCTGCGTTTCAGAAGGGTGTATCATCAAGACTAGACCAATCAGATACAGGAGGAACTGGGCTGTTAAAAATAATTTATAACATTTTAGGTAAGACAGATGATAATTTTTGTTATATACTAACAAGTAATAAAGTGCTGTTTTTAATAGAAGAATTTATTCAACCAAAAGATAAGACTTTTATCGGATTTAATGAAGAAAACGATTATTTATCTGCAATCCCTGCTAAAAAGTCGTTAGGAAAATCATATATGTCTTTTGGAGGAACTATTTTTTCTTTGAATTTAATTTCAGACAAGGAGAAAAATGATGAATAGAATTAATTTATACTTTGATAAATCTCTTTCTCATATAGCAGGAAATCCCTATGGGCAGGAAGTATATTTAAACCAAATAAAAGATCAGTTAAAATTGGATGAAGAGAATGAAATATATTTTCCTATTCAGATAAAAGGCGTTTCAATCTCTTTTATTCAAGGATTGATAAAAGATTTGGTGAACAAATATGGTAAAGAAAAAGTTCTACAACTTATTACTTTGAAGTCTGATAACGAAATGTTACAAGAACGATTAAATAGAAATATTAAATTTTAGGGGATTACTATCGAATGGATTTTATTAAGTTTAAAATGATTGAATATGTAGTGAATGCTACTGGCAATACTCAAAAATTTGGTTTAGATACTATGATTGCTATTATGTCGTTTATTGTTTCTGTGTTTGCCTTATATACTACAAAAAAAATTTATAGAGTTGATGAAACGAAAAATTTGTATAAGGAAGTATTTGAAGATGATTTATTAAAGCAATTTCCTGAAAAAATATACCATCTTTTAGAAGAATGCTCGTATGATAATTACTATGATTGCATAGACTCTTTATCTAAAGTAAAAGAAAAATTATATTTTTTCCAACTATATAATCCCTCACTTTATATGGAATTGAAGAATGATATTATAGGTATAAATGAAAATATAGAATTATTAATGCAAAATCGTGATGTATCAGATAAATTAAGTTACTATAAATCATGTGTTCAATATAAAGTGCATGAATTCTATCATTCAGTATATCAGCTTTCATTTATTAAAATTCTGTATTATGACATTTTAAATGAACACTCTTTAAGAAAAGAGAAGAAAAAATGGAAAAATAATTAAACGATGCATGAAGCTTTAATGTTGATCAATAAAGTGATATCTAGGTATAATCGAAAAGTTTTAGGTAATCTGTGACTTTTTTATTAGAAATCAAATCTATCATAAAATAGCCCTAGGCAACATTGAGTTGTCTAGGGCTATAAGAAATTATAAAGCAATCTGCCAAACACTTCACATCGATTTTTTAGAGAACGACTTTGTAAATGAGTATTCCACGCACTGAGAGCCATCCATTCCATCATTTAGAGCCACCTAATCCATTAATCAGAGCCATTTATACACCTAATTGCAAGACTAGATAAATATACTTACTTATCTGTTAATATCTTACAACTGGAGCTAATATTTTATATCTACAATGCAGTGTGGACTTATACAACCGATTCAATGGACTTCGTCACCGTATCGACTGGACTTTTTTTTCCGTATTAGATGGGCTTGCCCATATGTAATATTCATCTTAGCTTCTTCAATTTCCTGAAACAAATCAGGCAAACGTGTATATTGAACTCTGTATCTTTCCATGCATGCATTAACCCCTAAAGCGTTGCAAGCTCATTTGACAGCATATATGCATTTGAACCTGTAATATAAACATCAACATGGTCTCTGATATAAAGATTATCAACCACTTTTTCGAATAATGGAACTTCCTGAATCTCATCGAAAAAGATGTATGTCATCTTATCCGCACACAAGCGTTCTTTGAGGCAATTGTATTGCGTCATATAATCTTTTAAAGGTTCGTAATCCAGATTTTCAAAATTAATAGAAATAATCTGTTCTGGTGTGACTCCATTCGCTAAGAGTCTTTGCTGATATTGTTTTAGAAGTACAGGTTTTCCACAGTGATAGATTCCAGTTACGACCTTGATTTGCTGCTCGTCTTTACATACCCAAGCCTGGTCAAGATATTCTTTTCGTTCAACCATATCTGCACTTATCCTTTTTTTCTCAGTATGGCAAATTATACGCAAAATATCATATTATTTTCCCATTTCGGAAACTTTTATTTGATTCACCCTAATATTTTCCGCTATCGCAAACACCTTTTCTAGCCTTGTCCAATATAACTTAGTTACCAAATAAATTTACTGGGATCGTTAGTGCAGGATGAGCGGGATGCTTTTGAGAAAAAAGAATGTAAATATATCTTAAATGATGAATGTTTTGTATAATTAGTGTGTGGTTGTATAATGGAGAAAAAGAATATGAGATGTATCTTAATGAATAAAAATACACCTGTACTAGAGGTTGAATACATGAGTGGTGTTGGTGTATTCACGAATATATATACGTTGTATAATACGGACTATATGCCTTATCATTTGTATGTTTCATGTGTTGAATTGAGTGAATGGTTTAAAAATCGTGGGATCCCACCCTTTAGAGATCGGTTGGATTTGTTGATGCACCGTTTGAATGTACATGCACCAAGTGAATTATTAGATAAGGCTTTTGGTTTATCCTTATCCGATCCATATTGGTTAAAACCAAAGGATTTAGATATATCCTATGATAAGATCAATTTCTTTGAAAATGATTTTGAATATGCTCCATTCATGGATGCTTCTTTATCAAAGAATAGTGATCGTATTCAAAATGAATCTTCATTATATTCTCCAAATAATACAACGGATGGTATGTTAAGAAAGGCTTGGATCATTGAAGATGGCATTCGCTATTTACTCAAGGGCGGCTATAAAAATGAAACACTACAACCTTTTAATGAAGTTTTGGCTAGTGAAATTTGTAGAAGACTTGGATTTGATCATGTTGAATACTCATTGGCAATCTACAAAGATATGGTTGTCTCTAAATGTCCATGTTTTATTGATGTCAATACAGAGCTTATTACGGCCCGTCAAATTATGGATGATACAATAGATGACTATGATTCTTATATTAAAAAATTAGGATCAGAAGGTATTGAGGATGCTCGTATTAAAATGGAGAATATGTTTATACTTGATTATTTAATGTTAAATGAAGATCGGCATTTAAATAATTTTGGCATCATTCGAAATGTGAACACACTCAAATGGATGGATGTCGCACCTATATTTGATAATGGACAAAGTCTTAATATTCAATACTACGATGAATATAAGTTCTTTTATGAAATTAAATCTTTTAATGAAATTATTCAAGTCGTACAAGATTTAAATCGCATTGATATAGATAAACTACAAGATTTACCTGCATGGTTTGATGACTTGTTGCATCAATATCAACATATGACTTACTATTCAGATCAACGTATTCATAAGTTATGTATTTTGTTGAATCGACAAATTCATAATCTTAAGTTTTTCTTAAGTAGTTGAGATAACACAAGATTCATCTTATAATTGAATCAATCGAAAGGATGTTTGTTATGTTTTGTAAAAATTGTGGTCACGAAATCAGTGACGATGCAAAGTTCTGTTCAAATTGTGGAACAAAAGTAGAAGTCGAAGAAGAAATTGTTGAACCCATTGAGGTTGTTGATAAAACACAAGCTAAAGAATGGTATTATGTAGAGAATAATGATTCTAAAGGTGCATTTACTTTAGAAGAAATGAAAGAATTGATTGAATCCAATAAAATTACGGGTTCTACTCTAGTATGGAAGGCAAGTTTAAAGGATTGGCAAAAACTAGCGGATAGTGAGCTTAATGAATTCATGCATGTGGATGAAGAAAAGAATTGGTATTATGTTGAAAATAATGATTCCAAAGGACCTTATTCACAAGATGAAATGAAAGGGTTTATGGATGCGGGTATTCTTTCAGGCAATAGCTTTGTATGGAAAACGGGTATGCAAGATTGGATGCACCTAAAAAATACCGAGCTTGCAGGAAATGAAATGCCAGAACAAGAACCTACACCACAACCTTCTTATTATGGGGTGAAAGAAAAGAGTATTGCCTTAAATGTTGTATTAACGTTTGTGACTTGTGGACTATATGGTCTTTATTGGCTTTATACCATCGCTAAAGATTTAAATGATTTATGCGCAAACCAACACCAAGAAAAAGGACCTGATCCATTCCTTGTGGTTGTATTAAGTATTGTCACTTGTGGTATTTATCAAATTTACTATATGTATAAAGCAGGTAAGATGGTTTCAAGCCTTACTAAAAATGGTCAACACCTAAGTGATGATAGTGTTGTTTTAATGGTATTAGCCATTCTACAACTATCATTAGTTTCTTATTGCATCCTACAAAGTAATATTAATGGACTCACAAAAAACTAAGACTTTAGGAATAGTTCTTATACTATTCCTTCTTTTATTATTCTACAAATGTCCTATTCAAAGTGTTACAGGCTTACCATGTCCTGGATGCAACATGAAAACAAGCCTATATTATCTACTTCATTTTAAATTCTCTTTATCCCTCTATTATCATGCACTCCTTATTCCTACTCTTATTGTATTTGTGGTGGTATTGATGAATTTAAACAAACCAGAAAGAATCAAGAAACTATTGATCATCTGGGCCATTTTAATGATTATCTATTATATCTATCGTATGCTTGTTTATTTTCCGAATAGTCCAATGATGTATTCTAAAGAAAATTTAATTTATTTCATATTTAGACACGTATAATGTCAATTAAAGTTGTATTGTGAAATCAAAAGGAGGACAAGAAGATGTCAAACATTTATTTCACAATCACTGGTTTAAACCATTATTACGGAAATGAGTTTCTAGAAAAGGAAATGGTCGTTTATCTAAAGAAAGATAAAGATAATGAATATGATAAGGAAGCCATTAGTGTCAATCTTGCAGGTCTAGGAAAGATTGGATATGTTGCGAATAGCCCATATACAGTACTAGGAGAAAGCTATAGTGCTGGAAGATTATATGATAAGATTGAAGATGAGGCACAGGGTAAGATCAAGTTCATTCTAGATAAGGGAGTTGTATGTGAACTTGTAGAATAAGGGTATTAAGGAATTGGAATAGGTATAGGTAAGATGTGGTATCAGGGTGACAATAAAGTATTGGATGAGCCAAAAATATATTTAGATGGTTCATACAAAGATTTTGGATATGGATTCTATTGTACGAATTTTGAAAAACAAGCTAAAAGATGGGCGTTAACTAAAAAGAATAAGCACTTTGTGAATGTATATTCTTATACTGAAAATAAGAATTTAAATTGTTTGATTTTTAAAGAGATGAGCGATGAGTGGCTAGACTTTGTAGTTTCATCAAGACAAGGCATAAGACATGAATATGATATTGTTGAAGGGCCAATGGCGGATGATACAATTTGGAATTATGTAGATGACTTTGCGCGTGGATTCATTTCTAGAACTGCATTTTGGGAGTTGGTTAAATTCAAGTATCCTACACATCAAATTGTATTTTGTACAGAAGCCGCTTTGAAATGTCTGGAATATGATAGGAGTTATCAGTTATGATGAACTAATACTTTAATGAGCCTATTGAAGAGAATGATTTGTTCTATATTTGTTTTCTAATTGAAAAAGTGTCTAGACATCTTCATCAGCGAAACTCATATGTTGTGAATAAACTTGGATATGATCTTTTGTATCATTTGATAAGTGTCGCAAATGTCTTGCATTGTGAAAATTCAGATCAGGTTGTTTATGATGTGATTGAAGAATATGGGTTAAAGCAGGGCAATTTTCATATTGAAAATGTAAATCGTGAATTATGTACACATATTCCAACTGAATTGGATATGGGAAAAGTATATACAAGACTTATAGTGGATACATTATATCCTGGAGAAGATTATATTGAAGGGATTCTAAGAATCTATAATGATGAGATTTGTAAAACGCTAGATGATTATAATAATGGTGCATATTATGAGCCTTCTTATGTGATTGCGCGTGCATATAAAAACGGAGAATTTTAAAAAAGATTGTGGACTTATTGCTCCACAATCTTATCTAAACTATGAATGAATTCTACAACCATTTTACGTTTGATGTCATCGATTCGAACAAGTTTATTCAAGGCTTCGATTTCATCCTCATTATCGAGGCATACGATTTCTCTTCTTAAACGATCGATTTCATCTTCTAAACGATTTTGTTCTTTAATATACTGTTCATGAACAGCTTTGATTTGATTGTATAATTGATTATCCATGTTTACACCGCTTTCTTTAATCATCATATAGTAAACGAGAGAATAAAACAACTTATTTTTCAAAATGATTTGAGTTTTTACTTTTTCTTTGATAAACTAAACTCAAAGCGATGACAAGAAGGAGTAATTTACTTGTATTCTTTAGAGAGCAGGCGGTTGGTGAAAGCTTGTGTATAGGGTAGATGAAGGTAGTCTTTGAGTTGAATTTATGAAATGAAGTAGTAAATTTCGTGACACAGCGTTAATGTGAATGAGAATAAAATTAGGTGGTACCACGTCAAGCACGTCCTATGGGGATGTGCTTTTTTATATGTACAGAAAGGATGATTGTGGATGACGTTGGAAGCAAAATATAATCATTTAGCAGTAGAAAATGATAAATACCAAAATTGGATTGAAAAAGGATATTTCACAGCGGGCGATCTATCAAAACGCCCATATTGTATTGTAATCCCTCCACCAAACGTAACTGGAAAGCTACACTTAGGACATGCATGGGATACAACACTACAAGATATTTTATGTCGTTATAAAAGATTAAAGGGCTATGACGTATGTTGGGTAGCCGGAATGGACCATGCGGGTATTGCGACACAGGCAAAAGTAGATGCTCGTTTAAAATCAGAAGGCATTTCTCGTTATGACATTGGTCGTGAAAAATTCTTAGAAAGAGCTTGGGATTGGAAAGAAGAATATGCTTCTACCATTCGTAGCCAATGGGCTAAATTAGGCTTATCTTTAGATTATAGTCGTGAACGTTTTACATTAGACGAAGGATTAAGTCATGCCGTTCGTAAAGTCTTTGTAGATTTATATAAGGATGGACTAATCTATCAAGGTGAAAGAATCATCAACTGGGATCCTGAAGCCAAAACCGCATTGTCTAATATTGAAGTGGAACATAAAGAAATCATGGGTCACATGTACTACTTTAAATATAAAGTCGTTGAAACAGGAAAAGAATTAGTGATTGCGACAACACGTCCAGAAACCATGTTTGCCGACCAAGCTATCTTTGTTCACCCAGATGACGAAAGATATAAAGATATTGTTGGAATGCATGCCATTAACCCTGCCAATGGAGATAAACTTCCAATCATGGCCGATGATTATATTGACATGAGTTTTGGTACAGCTGTTATGAAATGTACACCAGCACATGACCCTAATGACTTCGCATTAGCTAAAAAATACAACTTACCAATGCCTATCTGTATGAATCCAGATGGAACGATGAATGATATGTGTGGTAAGTATGCTGGTATGGATCGTTTTGAATGTCGTGAAGCTTTAGTTAATGACTTTAAAGAAGCAGGTGTAGTCGATCATATTGAAGAACACTTACACCAAGTCGGGCACTCTGAAAGAACAGGTGTAATTGTAGAACCTTACTTAAGTAAACAATGGTTTGTAAAGATGAAACCATTGGCTGAAGAGGTATTAAAGAATCAAGAAATTGAAGATCAAAGAATTAACTTTGTACCTTCTCGTTTCAATAAAACATTTGAACAATGGCTAGAAAATATTGAAGATTGGTGTATTTCACGTCAATTGTGGTGGGGACATCGAATTCCTGCTTGGACAAACAAAGAAACGGGTGAAATCTATGTGGGAATGGAAGATCCAAAAGACATTGAAAACTGGACACAAGATGAAGATGTATTGGATACTTGGTTCTCAAGTGCATTATGGCCATTCTCAACACTTGGCTGGCCAGAAACAACAGCCGATTTAGAACGCTATTTCCCAAATGATGTATTAGTAACAGGATATGACATCATCTTCTTCTGGGTAGCTCGTATGGCATTCCAAACACGCTACTGTATGAAGAACCGTCCATTCAAAGACGTATTGATCCATGGTCTTGTTCGTGATACACAAGGACGTAAAATGTCTAAATCATTAGGCAATGGTATTGACCCAATGGATGTGATTCAAGAAAAGGGTGCTGACGCCTTACGTTTCTTCTTAACAACAAACTCAACACCAGGACAAGACTTACGTTTTGATGAAACTAAGATGGACGCAAGCTGGAACTTTATCAATAAGATTTGGAACGCAGCTCGTTATGTTCAAATGCAAATTGGGGATACAAAACCAGAACTAGACATGACTAAGGCAAATAGTGTAGACAAATGGATCTTAGCTCGTTTTAACGAAGTATTAGACCATGTATCTACAAACATGGACAAATATGAATTGGCTATTGTAGGAAACGAACTATATAGCTTTGTATGGGACGATTTTTGCAGCTGGTACATTGAACTTTCTAAAGCTACTCTATATTCAGAAGACGAAAGCCTAGTCGCTAATACAAAAGCTGTTCTATATACAGTCATGATGGGAATTTTAAAAGTATTATCTCCATTCATGCCATTTGTGACAGAAGAAATCTATTTGAACTTACCTCATGATAAAGAAAGCTTAAATGTTGAAACTTGGCCAGAAAAAGTTGAATTTGAATATACAGATGCAGAAAAAGACGAAATGGCATTAGTTATCAGTGCAATTCAAACGGTTCGTGAAATCAAAGTTGAATACGCAATGAAACCAAGTGAAGACTTAACGATTTCATTACACAACGACAATGGTTATGTAACATTAAATTCAGAATCAACTGCCATTCTAGCACGTATGGCACACGCCACAGTCAAAGAAGATTTAAATACAGAAGATGTATTATCACGTACAATCGAAAAAGCTGTATTAACTGTTGCGATGGATGCATTGATTGACTTAGAAGAAGAAAAAGGAAAACTTGAAAAAGAAATCGCACGCCTAGAAAACGAAATCAAACGTTGTTCAGGCATGTTGAAAAATCCTGGATTTGTCAATAAAGCACCAGAAGCTAAGGTCAACGCAGAAAAAGAAAAACTAGCATCTTACACAGAAAAGCTAGAAATGACAAAAACACAATTAGATAACATCCTTAAGAAATTAGGATAGTATAAATTACGCTCAGATTTCTGGGCGTTTTTTTAATCGACAACACATTTGTGTCTACATCTCTTGACTTTCCTTTCTTTCTTTCTTTCTCACAATAAGAAAGAAGAAAGAAACGAGAAAGGAAGGCTCAGACGATGTTAGAATTTGAGAACCAAAATATCGAATTTAAGCAAGAGTATGTCCCTGACATCCTTAAAGAGATAGGATTTGAAAATGCAGAGAGCGGCATAGTTTATGTTGGAGTACGAAAAGATGGAGCAGTTCTAGATATTGGCAATCGGTGGTGCAGTAATCATGGCAGGTGTTGCATCCCTCGGTGTCAGTTTTGCCATTCTGCCGGAATTGAAAAAACAGTAAAAAGCCAAAAAAAAGAGTTCAACGCATCAGACTCTTTCAAGGGGTTGTCCGAAGACGACCACGGCAAAATATATCGATAGAAGCATTGGTGAATTGAGTTACTAATGCTTCTTTTTTTAACTTTACAAATTCTGCAAAGTTAAGGACATAATGAGCACCATCCTTTGTACAAGGATATATTGCCAACTATGTTGACAATAATGATTTCTATTTAATGTATGGAGGTCGTTAGATCGATGCTCACATAATATTATCGAAAATGAATTGTCTTTGGAATTACTTGCTAAAAAAAAGGAAACCTATTATGTATTATGATTAAGAGAAAAAAATGAATAATCGAATTTGCGATGGATGCATTAATTGACTTAGAAGAAGAAAAAGGAAAACTAGAAAAAGAAATCGCACGCCTAGAAAGCAAAATCAAACGTTGTTTAGGCATGTTGAAAAATCCTGGCTTCGTCAATAAAGCACCAGAAGCTAAGGTCAACGCAGAAAAAGAAAAACTAGCATCTTACACAGAAAAGCTAGAAATGACAAAAACACAATTAGATAACAACCTTAAAAAATTAGGATAGGAAACACAAAAACGCCCAGAGACAAGCTCTAGGCGTTTTTGTGTTTAATAAAAATGTCTATTAAAAAAATAGATATGTAGTTAATAGACTCAAGTGTGTTTATGATTTTAATTCGACAGATTTAGAATCTATGGTTTTTGTTTCAATGCTTTCTACACCAACTACCTTATGTTTGGTAGTGTCGATTATAAGGACATCATTTTTTAACTCATAGGGGCAGAGGATATATTGGTCTCCATTACAATATACCATTATATAATTAATTTTATTAATGTTGGTTGTTATGTAAAAATCCTTTTCCTTTATGGAATTAAAACCATCGTAATATATGCATCCATTAAATATACAAAAAATTAGAGATAATACAAAAATTATGGCTATAATACCTGAGGAAAATGCAAACTTTTTCAAATCAGATATAAAATTTCCACTGCAATATAATAAAACAATAAAAAGAAGTATAAAGGCAACGTATAAAAATATAGATCCTTTTAATACATATATAAAATCATGCTGATTAGGAATCAAGTAATTAAATGAAATATAAAATGGTAAAAAAGTACATATGATTATAATGATTATTACAGGAAGCTTTTTTAAAATGTCTTTTTGTGATTTAAAATTATTATAAATCCAGTTGGAAGTCAAAAAGAAATATAGTAAAAAAGGTAACACAAATATTAAGGCATAAATATATTCGATATAGTTGATTTTTATTAAATGAGGATCAATATGAAATGCATCAACTTGTCCTCGATTATATATATAAACAAAATAACAAATAGTTGCATATACGATTGTTAATGATACAGTTCCAACGGATATAATCATTTGGTAATTGTTATTAATTTTTTTAAAAATTTTATCTTTCATATCAAATTTCTCCTCATATAAAGTATATAATAAACCTAATCAAACAATCTATAGGATTTGACACTGTGCTTTAAAGTTGTTTTGTACAATTAAAATTAACATATGAATCAGTTATGGCTTGAAAATCTTGACAAAATAAATTTTAGAGAATGTTATAATGAAGGAAATAGTGCAAAGGAGGATTTATGTTTGAATATGGAGTTGAAATGAGCTATAACGAAATGAACGATGCAATTAAAGAATCTTTAGACGATCCTTTTAATAAAGAATTAATTAAGGCGGTTGAATATAAAGTTGGTACACATTTACATTGGTTATTTGATTATTTTGAAAGAGTATCCAATAAAATGATTATAGAAGATGTTAATTTTTTTCTAGGACTAAAGTTTGCGAATAATAATTTAAAACACAATAAATTATTAAAAAGAATTGTTGATAAAAAGGGTGGATTTAGATTTCCTATAAGATTTCCAATGACTTATGAGAGCGTTAAATTTGTCTGGGATGATATTGATCCAAAGGTTGTACATCGGAAAAATGAGTATCAATATGAAAAATATAAAGAATATATACAAGGCAAAAATGTTCTAACTACTTTTGAAGAGGCACAACAAAGATTGGAAAAATATAAATGAGTTATTTCAGGTTATAAAGTCAAGTGATCATAAGATTATGGATGAATATTGATAGTGATTCTATTAATGGTCGTATATAGTATCGAATTTTGGGCGACAGCATGATAGAATATTTATACAAAGAAATGGAAGGTTTATGAATGAGTGAAGGAAACTGTACATTTAAAACTTACAAAACTGTAGATGAACAAATTGAGTATTTGAAAGAAAATAAGAAAATAATCGTACCTGAAGAATATCGTTATACTTTGGTTGAACAGAACTATGTATCATTGATTAATGCATATAAAGAATTCTTTGCATGCGGACTTAAAGGCCCAAAACAAGATCATGTATATAAAAATGTCACAAGAATAGAACAAATACTTGAGATATTTGAACTTGATAAAAATATTGAACAGGCGCTATATGAGTTAATAGGTGATTTTGAAAGACATTTAAAAAATGTGCTTATTCAAGAATTATGTACTAAATATACGGAAAGTTCTAGCCCAGATGAAGAACATGATGTTTATTGTATTTCTTATATACAGGAAATAGAAACGTTCTATAATGAAATAATTAAATATGATTCGACCGATGAAGTGTTTAATGCATTAGAAAATGGCTTGTCGATAAAAGAATTAAACATACCTAAATTTTGTAAAAACATTTTTATGGAATTACGAAGTGGAAAATATATCTGCAATCGTGATTTATTTGTTTCTAGATTCTCTTTGATCCAAAAAATATATTTCTATGGCGGTGGGAAGAATATAGAAAATCCGAATAAATGTGAATCTAAAAATGAATTAATAAGACATTATATCAAAACGCAGAAATGTGTACCAATGTGGGTTTTACCAAATGCTTTAACTTTTGGTGAATTACAGATTCTTTTTACAATGTTGGATTCGTATTCACAACAACATATTATTTCAAAACTATTAGATTATGATTCCAATCGAATCAGATTGAATTATATAAATGTTTTTTCATCCTATTTAGAAATAATTCGTAATTTAAGGAATATAGTTAATCATTATGAACCCATTATTCCGTATTTTATAGTTAAAATAACGGATAAAAAAATTGAAAATTCTCAAATTGTAAAAGCATTAAATGTATTATTAAATAATTTTTATCGGAATAAGGATGAATTGAAAACGACTTTGTATCCAAAGCCGAATTTGATTGATAATGGATATAATAGTCGTAGAATAAAAATTGTAACTACTATATATAATGTTTTGAATGCTAGGCAAAGCGATTCCGATAAGGAAGAATAGTTTAATTGTTTAAATTGTTAAGCTTTTTAATTAAAATGAAAATAAAAAAACCAGCCTCTGCGTACAGAAGCTGGGCGTGCGCCTCTTGCGTCACCTTCGTCACAGTTAATATAACATATTTTTTATAAAATGTAAAAAATAATCTATTATTCTAGTGATTACGCATGAAATGATCTTCAAAATTTCGCGATTT
>ULYR01023180.1_pt1 | contig 32106 bp, 28 predicted proteins | sample 1962341 | NCBI WGS metagenome assembly ULYR01 (sample SAMEA4835868, study PRJEB28245) | human gut metagenome | biome: gut microbiome; material: fecal sample | place: Denmark | collected 2008 | reverse complement strand
AGCTCAGTTGGTAGAGCAAAGGACTGAAAATCCTTGTGTCAACGGTTCGATTCCGTTCTGAGGCACCATATATGCGGCTGTGGCGGAATGGCAGACGCGCTACTTTGAGGGGGTAGTGATCTTTCGATCGTGTGAGTTCAAGTCTCACCAGCCGCACCACAATTTCCTAATTACTTGTTGTTTAACTTCATATGCGGTCGTGGCGGAACTGGCAGACGCGCTATCTTCAGGCGGTAGTGGAGTAATCCGTGAGAGTTCAAATCTCTCCGACCGCACCACTCAAAAATGAACTTCCAAGTGTTATACTTGGAAGTTTTTTTGTGTCCAAAAACTGGAAAGAAAATGTTTTTCTGCTGAGAGGTGTACAGGATTTTTTCTCCTCTTTGCCATATAATAAAAGGAAAAAGGAGGTTTCCATGCATTCGTCGGTCTACTTCTTCGCCTTAGGGCATTTGGCCACAGACTGGTCTCAGGGCGCCATACCGGCGCTGCTTCCCTATTTTATTGCCCGCTTCGGTCTTTCTTACCAGGAAGCAGGCCTGCTGGTTTTTGCCAATGTGCTCATTGCTTCTGTCATGCAGCCGCTCTTTGGCTATTATTCCGATAAGGTTTCCAAGCCCTGGTTTGTGCCGCTGGGCCCTCTGATCTGCGGGGCCGCTATTTCTTTCGCAGGCTTTGCCCCGGGCTATGCGTTCCTTTTTCTGTCAGCCCTCTGCTGCGGCATAGGCAGTGCCCTTTTTCATCCGGAAGCGGCCCTTATGGTGAATCGGATTTCCGGAAGCCGGAAAGGCCGGGCCATGGGAATCTTCTCTGTAGGCGGCAATGCGGGGTTTGCCATAGGCCCCCTTCTGGCAGGCTTCTGCGCCTACCGGCTGGGCATCCATTTCCTCCTGATCTTCGGCATCCTTAATACGGTTATGGCATTTGCCATAGTCCGCTGCATGGCTTCCCTTCGCCCTGCCATGGCCCGGGCAGAAAAGGAAGAAGCCCTAGCCCTTGGGAGTATGGAAAGAAAGAACGACTGGATATCTTTTGGAAAGCTGTCCGTATTAATACTGGCCCGTTCTCTTGGATTTACCCTAAGCAATACCTTCATCCCGCTCCTCTGGATTCACGTACTGGGGGCCACGGAAGGGGAGGGAACCACAGCGCTGTCCATTCTTTTCGGGCTGGGGGCCTGCTTTACCTATCTGGGCGGTGTGCTGGCAGACAAAATGGGATTTCTGAAGATCATTCACCTGGCCTTTCTTTCCATGGTACCGGCCTATTTCCTTCTCACTCACACAGAAAGCCTGACATGGGCTTTTGTGCTTCTGATTCCGGCGGCCCTTTCCGTATTCATGCCCTATAGTCCCATCGTTATCCTGGGGCAGACCTATCTGGGGAGAAATGCCGGCTTTGCCTCTGGCGTGACCCTGGGACTTTCTACCACCCTGGGCGGCATGTTTGCACCCCTGGTTGGCTGGGCAGCTGATATATGGGGCCTTCAGACAGCCCTCCAGATTCTCTGGGTGGCAGGCCTTGCAGGAGCGGCCGTATCCTTCACCCTTCCGGCTGTGAAAAAAAGAAATGACCTGTTTCAAACATAGAAGGTTTCATATGATATAATAAAAGAAATTTATACCTTATACCTATTTTTCAGTCACAGGAGGATATATGAACGCATTTGCAGCACTTGGGGTAGCAGAGGATTTGACAGCCCTTTTGAAACTGCAGGGGATTAAAATGCCCACCCCCATCCAGCAGGCTTCCATCCCGTCCATTTTTAAGGGAAAGGATCTGATTGGTCGATCCCAGACAGGCACCGGCAAGACCCTGGCCTACCTGCTTCCGGTTATCCAGCGGGTGGATAAGGACAGGGGCGCCACCCAGGTCCTCATCATGACCCCCACCCGGGAACTTTCCAAGCAGGTATTTGACGTATTCCGCCCCTTTGCTCTGAAGCTCGGTCTTGACGGCGTAGATATCATCGGCGGCAGGACCATTGAAAACCAGCTGCAGAAGCTGAAACGGGATCCCCAGGTCATTATCGGTACACCCGGCCGCCTTCTGGACCATATCCGGAGGAAAAGTCTGGACCTTTCCCAGGTGAAAACGGTAATCCTGGATGAGGCGGATCAGATGCTGGCCAATGGTTTCAGGGAAGATATCGAAGCTCTGGTGGATGAAACGCCGAAAAAGCGGCAGCTTCTCCTCTTTTCTGCCACCATGCCGGACGAAGCGGTGCGGCTGGCAAGGAAATATATGAAACATCCGGCTTTTATCGATGTTTCTGAAAAAACGGCAGCTTCCACAGTGGAACAGCGGGTCTATGAAACGACCAAACCAAGGAAGTTCAAGCTTCTGGTACGCCATCTGACGGAAATGAATCCCTACATGGCAGTGGTTTTCTGCAATACCAGGGAAGAAGCCCATGAAATTGCAGGTAAGCTGCAGGAAGAAACAGATTTCGTGGTTGATGAAATCCATGGCGACATGAGCCAGGGGCAGCGGAACCAGGTGATTCGTGAATTTGAAAAGGCGAAAACCCAGATTCTCGTGGCCTCGGACATTGCAGCCCGGGGACTGGATGTGGAAGGCATTACCCACGTATTCAACTATGACATTCCCAGAAATCTGGAATACTATGTCCACCGCATCGGCCGCACCGGAAGAGCAGGAACAAAGGGCATTGCCATTACCTATGCCACACCTGAAGATGGGAGTCTCCTTCGAAAACTGGAAAAATCCATTTCCGAAACCATTACCCGCTACGATGAAAAGGGAAATGTACGGCGCGTAAGACAGGGAAAACCGAAAAAGAAAGTGGTAACCCCCGGCATGTACAAGCCTACCAAGAAAAAGGAACATAAAGCTCTGGGCCACAAGGGAAAGAATATGCGCCAGAAGCGAAAGAAAGATAAAACGGATAAAAAAGGAAAAAAGAAATAAAGAAATAATGGAAACCGTCCGGACCTCCGGGCGGTTTTTTTCGAGCGGACTCATGGAGAGTGAGAGGGTTTTTGCTATCTGCTTACCGGGAAATCCTATGCTCAAAAGAAATCAAAGACCATTGATTACCAGATAGCAGACTTTCCTCCGGCTGATCGTTATGGGCAGAGGAATTGCTATCGGCAGGTACCGGTGTTCTTTGCTCTGGCTGGAATGACCGTGCGCTGCGGGAGGGTTATTCTGCAGCGCTGACTTCATATTCATTGCCTCGGCGGCAATCCGCAGCCCTTCGTCCCAAAGGGTCATTAACCTTTCTCATTGGACGCTGCCCCCATGTGGTACAATATACCTATTGAGGTGATAGTATGTGTAAAAATAAAGACTGCATAAAACAGCTGCTCTGGCTGCTGGCGCTGACCATTCCCTGGGGACTGGGGGGATTTGTGGTTCATACGGCTTTTTCCCTGTCCCTGGGTACTATTGTCTACTGGGCGGCAGGACTTCTGGTGCCTTTGATTTTCTACCTGGTGCAGAAGAAGGGCTGGGGCAGCGAGCTGGGAGGCCTTCGGGGCGCCGTTCACGGGCCTGTCTGGATTTCCCTGGTGATTGTAGAGATGGTAGTATTCTGGAATTATCTGCCCTCCATTGACCGGATATGGAAGACTTCCCCGGTTCCTGCGGCAGCAGCATCATTCCTGGTGCTTTCTTTCTTCGTTATCCTTGCATTCTTCCTGGACCGGTGGCTATCTCTTATCTACGTCCGGCTGAAGGAGAAAAACACCCTGGCTGCCCGATGGCTGGGCTCAGCCTTTTTCAGCGGACTTATCCCCGGCACGGCCATGATTTCCTTTCTGGGACTTTACTATGCCGGCGGCATGCAGCTGGATCCCTTTACGGCCTCTTTCTTCCTCATGGAAATCTTCGGCTTTGTATTTTACGGGAAGATTCTGCTGGCTATGATGACTTTCGGAATTTTCCTGTTTCTATCCCTTGAGGGGCCCCGGGGCGAGCGGGCGGTGACTTCTGTATTTTCAGCCATTTTCTGGCTCTTCCTCCTCTTCATTCCAGTGGTGGTTTCTTCCCGCATCACGGGAAGCGGCCTGTGGAGGGCTTACCTGGATCCTTCCTATCTTTCCGTATTTCCCTATCTTTCCGATCTCTGGCTTACCGGCCTTGCCCTTATGGGAGCCCGGCGGCTTACGGCATGGATTTTCAGGTAGAGAAGTGTTGACAAATAAAATTTGTTCGCTATAATAATTGTTGGCAGATAGAGGGGCTCTGCTTTGCCGGTATCGGAAAAGAACCGGACCGCAGAGTGAGTATATCGCTAAGTTTACGGCTTATATCTCGATGAGAGTAAGAACGGAGGTTATCAAATGGAAAAAGTTAATCATGCACCCCAGGAAAATCACGTATTTTTAAGTATCCGTCAGCTCACCGTATCCGGTCTTCTGGCAGGAATTACCATTTTCCTGGGCCTTACAGGGTACGGATTTATTCCCTTGATTGTAATGAATGCCACCATTCTTCATATCCCCACCATTATCGGTGCCCTGGTGGCAGGACCGAAAGTAGGAGCGCTGGTGGGATTCCTGTTCGGACTCTTCTCCTTCATCCAGACCCTGCGGGCGCCAAGTCTGCTTCTGCAGTTTGCCCTGCAGTACAATCCTTTCTATGATGCTTTCATCTGCATCGTTCCAAGGGTGTGCATCGGTCTCTTTGCATGGTTCCTTTATAAACATATGCCCGGCAGAGAAGGCATTCGTGTTGGTATTGCCGCTGTAGGCGGATCTCTCTGCAACACCGTCCTCTTCCTGGGTTCCTTCTTCCTTCTGGTAGGTGCTCCCTATGCAGCATCCAAGGGGATTTCTGTGGAAGCTGTCGGTGCAACCATTATGGGTATCGTTGGCATGAACGGTGTACCGGAAGCCATTGTTTCCGGTGTCATCATTGTACCGGTGGTGACCATGCTGAAAAAATCGGGCTGGAAGATGAAATAAAATGACAAAACTGCAGGCAGGGGCCTGCAGTTTTTTTATGGGAGACAGGTATGAAAGTGCTGATTGACGGCGACGGCTGTCCGGTGATTGCGGAAACGGAAAGGGCGGCTGCTCTCTATGGACTGGAGGTCCTTATCTTCTGCGATACCAGCCATCTCATCTCTTCCAGGACAAGCCGGGTCATTCTGGTGGATCAGGGACGGGATGCGGCGGACTGGGCTATTATTTCCGCTGTGAAGAAGGGGGACCTGGTGATTACCCAGGACTATGGCCTGGCATCACTTGTCCTTGCCAGAAAGGCCTACGGGTTTCATCAGAATGGATGGCAGTACAGGGATGAAAATATAGAAACCCTTCTGATGGAACGGTATGAGGCGGGAAAGGCCAGGCGCTCAGCCAGGAATCATCTGAAAGGGCCGCCTAAGAGGGACAAAAAACAGAATGAACTCTTTTTCCAAAGACTCTGCGCTTTTTTTGAACAAATAAAGAACAAATAAAAAAGGACGCGGCAATGCCGCATCCTTTTTATTTGCTGTCATCAGGCTTCGTCTTTGCCCCGGAGCCGTTCATCGCATTTGGCAATGAGGGCGGCAGAGTCTACTCCTGCGTCCCGGCACATGGTGCCGATGGTGGTCTTCATGTCAGAAGGCATGGCAATCTTTTCTTCCTGGAAAACGGGAAGGAGCTGGGGATACATGGTGAGAATGGTTTCCATGGGGGTATCATTGGTGAGAAGGGGTTTCTTATACTTGTCTGCAATGAACTCATTCATTTCACCGATGATTTCAAATACATCCATACCATGGGACTGGGCGGCCTGCCACAGGTTTTCATCGTAGGAAACAAAGCAGCCTACACAGGACATGCCGTATTCCATAAGGAAGGGTCCCATTTCCGGATAGACTTCAATAATCTGCATGATATTGTTTTCCGGGCGGACGAAATCTCCTTCCTTCAGAGGCGGCACATCGGGGGATGCGAAACCGCCGCCGTAATAATCGCCGGCTTCTCCCTCAGAAGCGCCGGGCATGGTATTTCCAAGCACCGCATCCCGGAAGGCTTCATAGCCCATGTTGTCAATAAATTCTTCCATGGACTGGTAATTTTCATGTTCCAGGTAGTAGGTGCAGGCTTTGATCATAATGGAAAGGGCATCGGAAGGGAACTGGGCGAAGGCGAAGAAGGTCTTCTTTCCGGTGTAAATATCCCAGCCGTCGGACATGCCTACGGAACGGATGGGAAGCGGTGTGGTCATGGTGCAGGTCAGGATGCAGGAAGGCCAGGAACCAAAAGCCAGAAGGCCCAGGTCCTTCAGCGTATCTTCCACATCATCCTTTGCCAGTCCGGAAATGATGGGACGGCCCTTGGGGTCAAGGATATAGGTGCCCTCATGCTTTTCGGCCACCTCTTTCATTTTGTGCTTAAATTCATTCCGTCCTTCCGTAATATCCGGAATGAAATCGATTTCAAGGGAAAAGGTCAGATTATCTGCTGTCATACATAAGCTCCTTTCAAGAGGCTGGATTCTATACATTCATACTTTTCTATCTTATCACGGACCGGCTGTTTAAGCAATACAGGAATGAGGTTTCCTGTTGATGTGAAAGGCGATGGGGCCATGACAGGCAGGAAACTATGAGCGAAGAGTTTCCTGTGGAAAAGAAACACAGTGGGACCAGGGCGGACAGCCAACTATTCCTTTTCTCCTCAAACATGGTACAATATATCAAATCCATCTGTGTTCTTCTCAGGGAGGCAGGAACATGAAAAATTGGAAGAAAAAACTGACAGCAGCCATGCTGGCAGCGGTATGTCTTACGGGGGCAGCTGCGCCGGTGACGGTGGAAGCAGCCACTACGACCCAGAAGATTCTTTATGGAGCAGCGGCACTCCTTTTTATTTCCAGCTATTATACCCGCATGGATGATAAAGCGGGGATGCAGCTTCTGGACCAGTGCCAGCAGCAGACAGGCGTGTATGAATCGGCAGAAGCGGATAACCGGGTGCAGTCCATTTATGAAAATATACGGAATACCGGCGCCGTGGAGCGGAATTACAATGTCTATGTGTCCCCCAGCGAGGATATCAATGCCTTCATGAGCCTGGGCGGCGTGCTCTGTGTCAATAAAGGATCCCTGGATGCCTTTGACGATGATGAGCTAGCCTATGTGATGGCCCATGAAATTTCCCACGGGGAAAAGCGGCATAATGTGAACGGCGTGAAGAAGAGTGTAGGCCTGATTACGGCGCTGGATATTTATCTTGGAAGTGATGCGTCCTACGGCGAATATCTCCTTGGAAATATTGCGGCCAACTATGTGTCCAATGCGGTATTCACCAAGGACCAGGAAAAAGAGGCGGATGATATGGGCTTCCAGTACCTGGTGGAAGCGGGCTACAACCCCGGCGGCGGAGCAGCTTCCATGCAGGTGCTGAAGGATAAGTACGGCGAAAGCGCTCCCTCCGGCATCAAGGCGGTGCTGGCACCGGGCAACCACCCCAAAACCAGCGACCGTATCAATAAGAATCTGAAATGGATGAAGCAGTATTCCGGCGGCCATGTGGATGTGAAGGACGGCTGGATCGTGGTGAATGGCGAAAAGGCTTTCCAGCCATCTGCAGCAGGCCGTTATACCGATAAGGAGAGGACTTTCCTTACGGCCGGCAAACTGGACAGACTCTACCATGCAGGCCATGTGCCGGATGCGGTGATCCAGGATGATACCATTTACTGCGGAAATACGGCAGTGTACAGTTTGTCGTCTGCAGAAGACGGGAAACTTTATGTGGCAAACCTGAACAAAGGGATTGCCAAAGACCGGGGCGAAGCAGTAAAGAGTGATTTTGAAATCGATTCCCGAAGAAAAAAGATAGAAAAGAAAGCAAAGGCCGGGAAGCAGAATGGCGGCAGCGTTGAAAACGAAGTACAGGCAGGCGCCATTCCAGAAGCCGGCTGACAGGATTGACAGTATTGATTTACTCATGAAATCTGCTTTTATAAGAAATTATATGAAGTGGCACCATGGGATTCCCATGGCATAACACGTAAGGAATCAAAGCAGTGAGGGGTAAATCTGTGCTTTCGCAGAAAGGATTGTATGAATTAAATTATGAAGAAATTATTGGCTCTCCTTGTTTTGGCGGTTGTATTTGCAGGCGTGGCTTTCGGCATTCTGGCTCTCATTACCCCGGAGCCTCCCAGAAAACCGGAGCTGCCGGCTCCGCCGAAAACGGGAGCCGTAGCGGCGGCCTTGGTGGACGGTAATTCGGGAGAACTCCTGGCAGAGAAAGAAGGTACCCTGAAGGTGTATCCTGCCAGCACCACCAAGATTTTGACCTGTATCATTGCTCTGGAAGAAGGAAAGGACAAACTGGATCAGAACGCAGTGATTACTCAGCGGGCTATGAAACAGGACGGCACAAACCTGGGAGTCCGCCCGGACATGCCTTTGTCCCTGCACCAGATGCTCTACGGCATGATGCTTATTTCCGGCAATGATGCCGCTGTGGCCACAGCGGAAACGGTGGGCGGATCCTATGACCGCTTCATTGAAATGATGAATGAAAAGGCCGCCTCCATCGGTGCCAAAAATTCTCATTTTGCAAACCCCAACGGCCTGACGGACCCGAACCATTACACCACAGCTGAGGATATGGCAAAGATTGCAGTCTATGCCATGAAGAATCCTGATTTCAGGGATATCGTCAAGAGAAAGACCTATCCCATGACCTACAAAAATGGCATTTACCGGAATGTGGCAAACCGGAATGAATTCCTTTCCAGCGGCTACGAAGGGGCTAACGGCATTAAAACGGGCATGACCGATGCTGCCGGTGACTGCCTGGTGGCATCGGCAGAAAGGGACGGCCAGCTGATTGTTGCGGTGTTCTATAATGATCCCAAGCGGTGGCAGGATGTGAAGACCTGGATGGACTACGGCTTTGCTGCTGCCAAAGTGGAAAAAGAATATCAGGAGGCACTGGCAGCAGAACCTTCTATTTACAAATTTGTGAACCGCGTGCTGGGAAAGGAGCCGAAGGAAGTGAATGGCTAAAAAGAAAAAAACTCCTTTCCTGAAGCGCCTTTTTCCCGGAAGCCCGGTGCTGCGCATTATCTTTGTGGTAGTGACCTTGATTACGGCCATTGTGGTGGTGCAGAATGCATACCATTACATCAAAATCAGACAGCAGGAAGCTCAGCTTTTCCAGGAAAGAGATAAACTGGCCCAGGAAAAGCAGGAACTGGAAACAAAGAAAGAGGAACTGGAAGATCCGGCCAAACTGGAGAAAAAAGCCCGGGATGACCTGGGCCTGGTGAAACCGGGAGAAGTGCCTTATGTGCGATGAACAAAAAGACTGCGAGAAAATGGTCAGCCATTTTCTCGCAGTCTTTTTGTTTCCTTACCATTCCTTTTCGTGGTCAAGGAGCCAGCCGCCAGCGGTGCAGGCCGGGCAGATACAGTATTTTGCGCCCTTATCCTTTGCCTCATGGGCAGCCTTTGCCAGATTTCTGGCAGTATCGGCGCCAAAAAATGCAGCACCCTCTTTTGATTCAAAGAAAGGAATCACATGGTCGATGGAGTTCACATCTTCCTTCAGTTCCTTCTTCAGCAGAGCAGCGTCTTTCTCTTCATCCGCTGTTCCGGCGGCATCCAGGTATGCCTGACATACCTTTTTCAGCCCGCTGTAGCAGCTGGGCGCATTCATGACTTCTTTGACCTTGGTTACGATTTCTTCTTTTGCCATAAGAATCATCCTTTCTGTTCAAACATCATATGAGACGTGGCTTCGGCAGCCACTGTGCCGTCTTCGTGGAGTACCCTGGCTTCCATCACCGACAGGGGCCCTTTCCGCCGGATTTCGCGGCAGATGACCTTCACTGTTTCTCCAATGAGCACGGGCGTGCGGAAACGAGTTTCCATTTTTCCCGTATAGGCGGGAATGCCGGTATTCAAAAAGAGATAATTGCCCATGACTTCGTCCATGAGGGTCATAATCAGGCCGCCGTGCATGCGGTCGTTATAGCTCTGGTGTTCATGGGAGGGGGTAAAGAAGGCAAGACAGCCGCCGGGAATGGAAAAGAAATGGAGATGAAGCCCCAGGGGGTTTTCCTTCCCGCAGGCAAAGCACATACTGTAGGCCGGTCCGCCGGATAGTTCGGTAAGGGGGCGGCCCAGCTTCTCCTCTTCTTCGTGAAGAAGCTCCTTCTCTCTCGTGTTTAAGGGGTATGGTTCCTTCTGATTCATATAAAGCCTCCTTCAGAGAAGCAGCAGCTTTCTCTTTTTTATTATAGCATGGTGAAAAAGAGGGAAATAAAAAAACTGCGGATATTCCGCAGTTTCAAGTGGGCTTTTCTGCTTCTCAGAAACGGTCCAGCAGGTGGTAGCCTTTTCCTTTGAGGAAGGCTTCTGTTTCCGATTCGGTGGTGGAGAATACAGCAATAGGGGAGCTGGTCTGGCGGTCAAAGGAAATATAGAGATAGCGGATCATGACATTGGCATTCTGCAGGTCCGAAAGGATATGGTCCAGGGTGCCGGGCTTATCGGATTTCATATCTACAGCCAGTACCAGGTCTACCCGGCACTGATAGCCTTCTTTTTCCAGCGCTTCACTGGCTTTGTCGGACTGATCCACAATGAGTCGGATAATGCCGAATTCGGCACTGTCTGTGGCCAGCATGGTATAAATATTGATGTCGTTCCGGGCGAGAATAGAAGTGATTCGGCTCAATGCGCCCTTTGTATTGGCAGCGAAAATGGAAACCTGGTGTAACATAATATCCTCCTTCATCAGAGCCTTCTGCTCTGTTTATTACAGTGATTTTATCATAAATGGCAGAAAGGAGATAGGGGAGAAATGAATGGATGCTGCCGGTGCCATTCCAGGCCGTTCATGGCGACAAAACTTTACAAATTTATTTCAAAAATCCTATTGACTTTTTTCATCAAGGCAGTATAATATCAACCATAACACGAAAGAACGAATGGCAAGGATCGGGATAAGTATCGTGCAGAAGGTTTCAGAGAGCTGACGGCTGGTGCAAGTCAGTACGAAGCAGGATACAAGCTCACCCGGGAGTTTCGGAAGTGAACCAAGTAATTTTCGACGCTGCCTGCGTTACAGGCATGACAAGCAATGATCGGGACAAGGAATATATTGGTCCATGGCACAGAGAGCCGGCGGATGGTGCAAGCCGGTGCATTCCAGTATTGACTATCACCTGTGAGCCCCTTGGTTGAACATAGTAAACCGAGGCGTCTGTCCACGTTACGGATATAAGTACAGAGTATAATGTAGGGTGGTACCGCGCATGTCGCCCCTATTTCCGAAAGGAAATAGGGGCGTTTTTTGTAGGACCTCTTTTCATAAACCTCTTGCTTCATGAGTGATAAATACAGGGTGGTACCGCGGATTCCAATTCGCCCCTGCTGCAATGACGCCAGATTGCAGCAGGGGCGTTTTTTTATCCATTCGTTCTTTCATAAGAAATGAAGGCCTGACCTTCTTATTTTGGAAAGGGGATTGAAGATCGTGTTTTTTCAACAGCTTGTCAACGGTTTAACGCTGGGAAGCGCCTATGCGGTCATTGCCATTGGCTATACGCTGGTATTCGGCGTATTGAATATCGTCAACATGGCACATGGCGGCATCTTTATGATCGGCGCTTACATCGGCCTGCTTCTCGTAACAGAAGCGGGACTGGGCATTTTCCCAGCACTCATTGGTGCCATGATTGGCGGCGCCGTATTAGGGTATGGACTGGAAATCTTTGCACTCCGTCCGCTCCGCCGCCGCAAAGTGACTCATCTGGCTCCATTAATCAGTACTATCGGTGTGTCCACATTCCTGGAAAGTGTGGCACTTATGGTATGGGGTCCGCAGACCCGTTCTTTCCCGGCTGCTTTCGGAAACGGTCTGATGGACTTCGGCGTATTTAAGATTTCCGGCATCCAGATTATTTCCCTGGGTACCGCTGTGGTGCTCATGGCTCTCCTTACGGTAATGCTGAACAAGACAAAAATCGGCAAAGCTGTCAGAGCTACTTCTGAAAATGCGGAGACCGCCGGTCTTCTGGGTATCAATACCAGCCGCATCATTACCTTTACCGTCATGCTGGCTTCTGCCTTAGGTGCTGCAGCCGGTGTCCTCATCGGACTTTCCTTCAACGCCATCGAACCAACCATGGGTACTTCCATGGGTCTTAAAGGTCTGGCAGTCCTCATCATGGGCGGCCTGGGCAATGTAGAAGGTGCTATGGCCGGCGGCTTTATCCTCGGCATTGCTGAAGTCTTTGCCGTAGCTTATGGCTCTTCCACCTATCGTGATGCTGTGGCATTCGGCATTATTATCCTGATTCTCTTCATTCGCCCTGAAGGCTTGTTCTCCAAGGCAGGCAAAGGAGGCAGACCGTAATGGATGAAATTTTAAATGGCTACTTCCTGCAGGTATTCACCTTTGTATGCATTAACATTATCCTGGCGCTCACTGTTTACATGACCGTGTGCACCGGTATCCTTTCCCTGGGCAATGCAGGCTTTATGAGCCTGGGGGCTTACACTTCCGCAATTGTTACCACCCAGTATGGCGTACCTATGCCTGTGGGCATTGTGTTAGGCGGTCTTTTCGCCACTTTGATTGCATTGATTATCGGTCTTCCGACCATTCGTCTTCGCGGCCTTTACCTGGCCATTGCCACCATGGGCTTTGGCGAAGTGGTTCGAGTGATTGCCCTGAACCTTGACATCACCCACGGTGCTTTGGGGTTCTCCGGCATTCCTTCCATGGCCAGCGTTCTCTCTGACTACGCCAGCGACATGGGTCTTCTGGACGCTCTGGAAATCGACTCCCAGACCGGCGGACAGCTTCTGATGAACATTGTCCTTCTCGTTATCGTAGTGGCAGTAGTAACCTTCTGGTATCGCCTGGAACATTCCCGCATCGGCCGTGCCTGGGCTGCGGTAAAGGCAGATGAATATGCTGCCTCCCTCACCGGCATCAATGTGGTGGAATACAAGATGATGGCCTTCCTCTTCAGTGCTTTCTTTGCCGGTGTAGCCGGTGCCCTCTATGCCCATGCGACCTTCTTCATCAGCCCCACCGACTTCTCCTGGAACAAGGTGGTTGATATCCTGGTTTACACCGTATTTGGCGGCAGTAACGTACTCTGGGGCTCCGTCCTGGGCGCTACAGTGCTCACCATCGTTCCGGAATCTCTCCGTGCCATGGCAGAATACAGAGATATCATCTACGGCCTCATGCTGGTAGCCCTCATGGCCTTCCGTCCTGACGGCATCCTGTCCTATGATGCGGTGAAATGGATTTCCCGCAAATTCAGCAAAAAGCAGAAAGCCTCTGCAGAAGGAGGAAACCAGTAATGCTTCTTGAAATGAAAAACGTAGTGAAACAGTTCGGCGGCCTTACCGCTGTTTCCAATATGTCCTTCTCCGTAGAAAAAGGAGAAATCTTCGGCGTCATCGGACCAAACGGCGCCGGCAAGACCACCATTTTCAACCTGATCACCGGTGTATACCAGGTGACGGAAGGGGATATCCTCTTCGACGGCCAGTCCATCGAAGGGAAGAAACCCTACCAGATCATTAACATGGGGATTTCCCGTACCTTCCAGAACATTCGCCTTTTCTCCGGCATGACTGTACTGGAAAACATTCTGGTCGGTCATCATGACCGACTGAAATCCGGCCTTCTGGCCAGCTTCCTCCACACCTCTTCCCAGAAGAAGGAAGAAAGGGAAGCCCGCCAGCAGGCGCTGGAACTCCTGCGGTTTGTAGGTCTTGAGGCAGATGCGGACCGTCTGGCCACTGAACTTCCTTACGGCAAACAGAGAAAACTGGAAATCGCCAGAGCTCTGGCCACCCAGCCCAAACTTGTCCTTCTGGACGAACCGGCAGCCGGCATGAACGACAGCGAAACTGCAGCGCTCACTGAACTGATTCACAATATCCGCGAAAAATTCGGCACCACCATTATCCTCATTGAACACGACATGCACCTTGTCATGAGCCTCTGTGACCATGTCATGGTAGTCAACTTCGGTAAGAAACTGGCTGAAGGGGTACCGGAAGAAGTACAGAACAACCCCAAGGTTATTGAAGCTTACCTCGGAAAGGAGGATGAATGATGCTTCTTGAACTGAAAAATGTAGAAGCTGCCTATGGCAACATTAAAGCGTTAAAAGGCATCAACCTCTCCGTACCGGAAGGAAAGATTGTAACCCTTATCGGCGCCAACGGTGCCGGTAAGTCTACCACCATGAAAACCATTATGGGCATCATGAAACCCATTGCCGGTGATGTTCTCTTCAAAGGAGAATCCATCGCAGGCATGAAGACCCACAATATTGTAAGAAAAGGGGTAGTCCTCGTTCCGGAAGGACGTCAGATTCTTCAGAATATGACGGTCCGTGAAAACCTGGAAATGGGTGCTTACCAGAGAAATGACGCTGAAGGAATCAAGGAAGACCTGTCCAAGGTTTTTGAACGGTTCCCCCGCCTCTTTGAAAGACAGGGCCAGTTCGCCGGCACCCTCTCCGGCGGCGAACAGCAGATGCTGGCCATTGGCCGCGCCGTTATGGCCAAGCCGGAAGTCATGCTTCTGGACGAACCGTCCATGGGCCTGGCTCCGCTGGTGGTTCAGCAGATCTTTGATGTTATCAAAGACATTAACAAAATGGGTACTACTGTTCTTCTTGTAGAACAGAATGCGCGTAAAGCTCTCCAGATTGCCGATTATGCCTACGTTATGGAAACAGGCAAAATCGTCATGGAAGGCCCGGCGCAGGAAGTTGCCAGCAACCCGGATGTCATGGCGGCATATCTGGGCGGCAAGAAGAAACAGTGACCAATATAACAGCCGTTCAGGTTGTAACACGATCCGGGAAAAGGGACAGAGAAATCTGTCCCTTTTCTCTTTGCTAAAAAAGAATATAAAGGGGGCAGTGCTTTGCGGACAGGTCTGAAATTCAAAATTTCAAATCTCAAATCTCTCTCTTCTGAACCATCCTATGGGGTATGGTATAATAAAAAGTAACTTTATGCGAAATTCCGATTTCCCCATGATGGGAAAATCCTGCTGATTTCTGCTCCGGCAGAAGGAGGAACAATGAAGAAGAAACTGGTTATTATTGATGGCAGCAGTCTTTTATACCGCGCCTTTTTTGCCCTGCCGCCGACCATGACATCGCCGGACGGGACTCCTACCAATGCCATATACGGGTTCCTGCGCATGCTTTTGGGCCTCTACCGGGATCTGGACCCGGAGTACATGGCCGTCACCTTTGATAAGGACCGCCATACGTTCCGTACCGATATGTTTGCCGATTACAAGGCTACCAGAAAGCCGGCGCCGCCGGAGCTCATTCCCCAGTTTGATCTGATTCTGGACGTGCTTTCCGTGCTGGGGGTAGCGGTGTACAGCATTCCCGGCTATGAAGGGGACGATATCCTGGGCACTTTATCTGCCCGCTATGAGAAGGAGCTGCCGGTAGATATCGTGACCGGCGACAGGGATGCCCTGCAGCTTTCCAGCAGCCGCACCACGGTGCTTCTGACCCAGAAGGGAATCACCCATATGGCAGTCATGACGCCGGAGGCGATTTATGAAAAGTACCACATTACCCCGTCCCAGGTCATTGATATGAAGGCCCTCATGGGGGATACGGCGGATAATATTCCCGGAGTCCCCGGCATTGGAGAGAAGACGGCCCTGGGGCTTCTGACGGAGTACAAGGATCTGGATAATCTCTATGCCCATGTAGATGAAATCAAGGGAGCCCGGGGAAAGAAGCTCACTGCCCACAAGGATATGGCCTATTTATCCTACAAACTGGCCACCATCAAGCGGGATGTACCTGTGGATGCTTCGCTGGAGGATATGAAGCAGCCTGTACATGTGGCAGAAATGAAGGAGCTTTTTGGAAAACTGGGAATCAACCTTTTAAAAGAGTTCGCTGCACTTCCCCGTTTCCAGGAATTGTCCCAGGTGAAGAAGGAGGAAAGCGAAGAAGTTCTTCCGCCTGTGGGAATCTGGAGTCCCTCTGTTTCCTTTAAAGGAAAGACCGCTGCTCTCTGGGCCCATCTGTCCGGCAGGGCGCCTTTCTACAAGGCGGAGGAGGTGGTGGCTGCTGCTGACGGCCATGCCTGGCTGGTGGAGGCAGACCATTTCGGCCCTGCCGCCGAGGCACTGAAAGAGGCAGAGGCTGTGGTGGTGGAAGACAGCAAATCCCTTCTTGAGTCAGATTTCCCGTCAGAGGACCTTCCTTTCTTTGACATGTCCCTGGCAGCGTACCTTCTGGATCCCACCAGGGTGACCTATCCCTTGTCCTATATGGCCGGCCTTTTTGAAAAGCCGGTGATTTATCCCGATGATTTGGATGATATGAAGGAGAAGGGCTGCTGCATTACCCTTTTCCTGGCTTCCCTCTATGAAGATGCAAAGAAGAAGCTGGAAGAAAACGGGGTGCTGTCCCTTTACAGAAAGGTGGAGCAGCCGCTGGTGCCGGTACTGGCAGCCATGGAGAAAGCAGGCATTGCCACAGACCAGGAAAAATGGAAGACTGTCAAAGAGGAAATGGAGAAGGAAGAACGGCTTCTCATGAAGGAAATCTTTACGGAAGCCGGGGAATCCTTCAATCTCAATTCTCCGAAGCAGCTGGGCCATATTCTTTTTGAAAAAATGGGTATGCCTGCAGGGAAAAAGACGAAAACCGGCTATTCCACTGCCGCCGATGTGCTGGAGGAGCTGGCTCTGTCCTATCCTATGGTGAAGAATATCCTTCGCTACCGCAGTCTGGCCAAACTGGTTTCCACCTATCTGGAGGTCCTGCCGCAGCTGATTCGTCCGGAAACAGGACGCATTCACACTTCCTTCAACCAGACCGTTACTGCCACAGGCCGGCTTTCCAGCTCGGATCCGAACCTGCAGAACATTCCGGTACGCACGGAGGAAGGAAAGAAAATCCGCTCCCTCTTTGTGCCGGGAAAAGGCTATGACTGCTTTATTTCCTCCGATTATTCCCAGGTGGAGCTCCGGGTGCTGGCCCATATGTCGGGCGATGAAAGCCTGATCAAAGCCTTCCTGAACAGGGAAGATATCCATAGAAGAACGGCGGCAGAGGTGCTGGGCATTCCTTTTGAAGAGGTAACACCGGAGCAGCGCTCTCATGCCAAAGCCGTTAACTTCGGCATCATCTACGGCATCAGCGATTTCGGCCTGGCCAGGCAGCTGGGTATTCCAAGAAAACAGGCGGCCAGCTATATCGAGGCCTACTTCAAGCGCTACCCCAGTATTCATGATTTCATGCATTCCATGGTGGAAAAAGCAAAGGAAACGGGGCGCGCCGTCACCCTCTTTGGAAGGTATCGGGAACTGCCGGATATTAACAGCAAAAACTTCAACCGCCGCTCCTTCGCCGAGCGGACAGCCATGAACACCCCTATCCAGGGTACGGCGGCAGACATCATGAAAATGGCTATGATTGAAGTGTACAGGAAGATGAAGGAAGGCGGCTATAAGAGCCGGGTGCTCCTTCAGGTACACGATGAACTGGTGGCAGAAGTGGTGAAGGAGGAAAAGGAAGAAATCGCAGCCCTTCTGAAGGAAACCATGGAGTCTGTGGTGAAGCTGAAGGTTCCTCTGGTGGCTGATGTGAATGAAGGAAAGAACTGGGCAGAGACGAAATAGTGAGCTAGTGGACTAGCCCACTAGCTCACTAGTCCACTAGTCCACTAGCAGACATTTTATAAAAAGGAAGTATTATGTATCGTATCGGATTAACGGGAGGCGTCGGCAGCGGCAAGAGCACGGTGTCCTCCTATATGCATGAATTAGGCATTCCTGTGATTGACGGAGATAAGCTGGCCCGGGAGGCAGTGATTCCCGGAAGTCTGGCCATGAACAGGCTGAGGGAAGTCTTCGGTTCCCATATTTTCCTTCCCGATGGGTCGCTGGACCGGCTGAAGGTGGGAGAAATTGTTTTTAATGATGAAGAAAAGCGGCAGAAACTGAATGGCATCATCCATCCCTATATCTGGTACCGCACCAGGGAAGAGCTCATCCGGGCCCAGGAAGAAGGATTTCCTGTGGTGGTGCTGGATATGCCGCTCCTTCTGGAAATCAGCTGGCAGCTCAGGGTGGAAGAAGTATGGCTGGTGGAAGTACCTCTGGAGGTGCAGATTGCCCGGGTCATTTCCCGGGACGGTTTTACCAGGGAGCAGGTGATGGAGCGCATCCGGAAGCAGATGCCTACCACGAATAAAATGAATTACGCAGACGTGATTATCGACAACAGCCGCTCGGTGGAAGATACCCGGCGGCAGGTGCGGGAAGCACTGAAGCATGTACCGGGATTTCAATTTCCCAAAGGAATGGAAGAAGTATGAGAGTCGCATTGAAACGCAGAAAAAAAGAGGTACAGAGACACCAGGGAAACACCGGCGCCATGGTGTTTACTCTTTTGACTGCGCTTCTTTGCGTGTTTGTCCTTCTTCTCACCGATAATATCCGCTTCCTGAAGCCCAGCGAGCAGGTGTCCCATATCATTGTGCAGTGCGCCGATGAGGAGCATATTTCCGCAAGCCTTCTGGAAGCAGTGATACGGACGGAAAGCAAATTCAATGAAAAGGCGGTATCCCATGTAGGCGCCGTGGGCATGATGCAGCTCATGCCGGAAACGGCCCACTGGATTTCTGAGCAGAGTGGTCTGCCTTCAGACAACCTGGCCAGCCCGGAGCAGAATATCCCCCTGGGCGCCTGGTACCTGAATTATCTTTTGAAACAGTACCATAACAATGAAGTCTTTGCGCTGGCAGCCTATAATGCAGGCCGGGGCAATGTGGATGAGTGGATTGAGAAAAATCACTGGCCGGAAGGATTTTCCGATATGGATAAGATTCCCTTCCCGGAAACAAGGGAATTTGTGAAATCTGTGGTTTCTGCAAGGGATCGGCTGGAAGCAGAGAAGAAAGGAACATAGTATGGGAAAAGAAGATAAGCTGGAACAGGAAAGGGCAGAAAGGCGGCAGAAATTCCTGGACTGGGACATAGAAAAGGAGCTGCCTTCGGATATAGAAGGGTATAAGCTGAAGCGGCTGGACCGGCAGGAGGGGCGCATTTATTTTGCCTTCTGCTGGGAAAATGAAAAAAACGGCTGGCAGGTGAGGGCCCTTTTTGATGAGGAAACCATGGATTACATGGTGAAATCGGATCTGCGTATGATGACCCTGACGGAAATCGAGCTCATTACCGGTGATTTTGAAGAATTTAAAAGAAATATGAAGCTCCTGACGCCCCGGTATATTGCCAGAGAACTGGTGCATAGGGAAAATGTATCGGTGCTGGTGCGGGGAAAGGGGTTCATGGTGTGGGATTACAGTCAGTTCTTCCCGCCTGTTATCGGCCACTATGAACGGATTATCGAACCGTCCCGCCCTCTCCTGGGGCTCAATGGCTCCTACATTATCGCGTCCTATGAATGCAGGGAAAAGGAAACGGGCATCCTCTTTTTCTACAATGTATACAGAGATGAATATTACGGCGAACTCAGGGCCAAAGGCATTCCCGGCATTATTCATCAGTATGATGCCAAAACCATACAGGACCTGGAAGAGACCATCAAGGCCCATTTGGAAAAGGACCTGAGTGAGCTGTATGAGCATCCGGAGATTCCGGACTGAAAGCAGTTTCAGATACCAAGGCATAACCGTTGATTTCATGGAAGGGGAGAAGGTCATGAAAAGCAGTGAAGAAGTGGTGATGGCCTATGTACGGCAGCTGGAAGACATGGAAGAAGAAGTATCTAGACTTTTGAGCGAGAACCGCATACTGAAAGGAAGACTGGAGGGAGCTCGGAGAGCCGGCACGCCCACTGATTCGGAGCTTCTCTCTGCGGGGAAGGAAAAGGATCTTTATCCCGGTGAACGGCACGAAATTCTCCTGGATATTTTGAAATCGGTGAGGAAAGACATGAAAGACGGCACCCGGCGGGCCGATATTTTAGATGACCTCATCAAGGCCAATCCGGTGAGCGGTGAACCGAAACGGCGCTCGGAAGCGGTGAAGGTGGCGCTGAAGGGATACCGCGGACTGGATGATAATACGAAGCGAAAGCTGGCGGTCCTTGGCATTGAAGGAAACGAAAAGCACAGCAAGCACTATATTTTAAGATATTACGGTGATTCCCGATACATGGTGACCATGACCGCCTCCGGCAGCGATGCAGGACGGGGCGGCTTGAATCTGGCCAGTGACGTGGTTCGGAATTTCTTCTGACAGGAGGGACATCATGAGGATTCTGATTTTCGGTATAGGCGGTATCGGAGGCTTTGTAGGCGGTGCCCTGGCAGGGGCAGGGAGTGATGTGTATTTCTACGTTCGGGGAAAGAACAGGGAAGCCATAGAAAAAGAAGGACTTCATGTGACATCAGAGCTTCTGGGCGATTTCACTGTGCATCCCAAAGGCATGGGACAGGATGGAAAGGCCCTGGGGAAGATGGATGTCATTCTTCTGGCCTGCAAGGGAAACGGACTGGCAAAGGCCTGCCATGACATGGCGCCCATGGTGGCAACCCACACGGTGGTGGTGCCTCTTCTGAACGGCGTCCTTGTGTCGGACCTCATGGAGCCCCTTCTTCCGCCCTGCTTCATAGCCGATGGCACCATCCGTGTCTTCAGCCATCTGGAAAAGCCGGGTCATGTGGTGCAGACGGCAGGCAGCGGTCAGGTGGTGATGGGCATGAAAGACGGCAGGGATCTGCCCCTTCTCCACGAACTGGCAGGCCTTTTGCGGAAATCGGGGATTCCAGCCAAAGTGACTGACCATATCCGGCTGGACAGCTGGGAAAAATACGCCCTCATGGCAGCCAACAGTGCCCTTTTCTGCCTTTTTGACGGTCCTGCAGGAAAAGTGCGGCGCCAGAAAAACTATAGACAGGTGGTGGCAGAAACAGTGGGAGAAGTGATTGCCATGGCCAAAGTGCAGGGCGTCATCATTCCTCCGGCCTATAAGGAAGACTATCTTCGTCTCTTCGATTCCCTCCCTGATGACACCGTTACCTCCCTGTATCGGGACTTGCAGGATGGAAAGAAAGTAGAAGATACGGAAACAGAAATGATTCTGGGAAGGATGGTGGACCTTGGAAAGAAAGCGGGGCTTTCGGTGCCCTGCTTTGAAAAAGCCTATGCAATGGCTAAAAGCATGGGAAAAAGGAACTTTCGTGCAGCCATGAGATAAAACATACATGACAAAATGACAGGGGGTGTCTCTACATCTAAAGAGGCACTCCTTTTTCCATGCTCTGACAAACATGAAAAAGTCGGTATACAGGGCGTAAAAGGGCTGCTGTTTTCTTTGAACTGCAGGCTGAATCGTGGTAACATAGACATAAAAAAGAACAATGTTTTGAAATTCAAGGGAGAGATAGGAATGACATTGGATGAACTGCCTCAGGGGAAAACGGCAGATGTGACAGTAGTTGGCGGAGAGGGACCTCTGCGCCAGCACTTTCTTGATATGGGCCTCATTCCAGGGGCAGAGGTGACGTTTATCAAGTTCGCTCCTCTGGGGGACCCCATGGAGCTCATGGTCCAGGGGTATGAACTCACCCTTCGCGTGGAAGATGCAAAGAAAATTCAGGTAGATCATCTGCGGGACCGGGATATGACAAAGAAGGAAACGAAGCAGCCCACGCTGATTCAGCATCCGGGGCTGGGAGAACCGGGACGGGTGCACGAGCTTTCGCCGTACCATGATGCAAAGCCGGTGGAGGGGAAGCTCGTTTTTGCGCTGGCAGGAAACCAGAACTGTGGGAAAACCACTCTTTTCAACCAGCTCACCGGTTCTAACCAGCATGTGGGCAATTTTCCCGGCGTTACCGTAGACCGGAAGAGCGGTTTTATCAAAGGCCATCCGGACTGTGAAGTAGTGGATCTTCCGGGAATTTATTCCCTGTCTCCCTATACCAGTGAGGAAATCGTTTCCCGTAAATTCATTCTGGAAGAGAAACCCAGTGCTATTATCAACATCGTGGATGCCACCAACCTGGAACGCAACCTGTACCTCACCATGCAGCTCATGGAGCTGGATGTGCCCATGGTACTGGCTCTCAATATGATGGACGAGGTGGAAAAGAACGGCGGCTCCATCCTTATCAATGAAATGGAAGAAATCCTGCAGATTCCGGTGGTTCCCATTTCCGCTGCCAGAAACCAGGGCGTACAGGAACTGGTGCGTCACGCAGTCCATGTGGCAAGGTACAGGGAAAAACCGGGCATCCGGGATTTCTGCAGCCCTCTGGACCATAAGGGAGCGGTGCATCGGGCCCTTCACGGCATTATGCACCTGATCCAGGACCATGCGGAAGCGGCCGGCATACCGCTGCGTTTTGCGGCAGGCAAGCTGGTGGAAGGAGACCATCTGGTGGAAGAGGCCCTTCATCTGGAAGACAATGAAAAGGAAATGATCGGTCACATTATCAAACAGATGGAGGAAGAACGGGGACTGGACCATGCAGCAGCCATGGCAGATATGCGATTCCTCTTTATCCGGCGCCTCTGCGATAAGACGGTGGTGAAGCCGAAGGAAAGCAGGGAGCATGCCCGGAGCCGGAAGATGGACAGGATACTTACAGGGAAATACACGGCCATTCCCATTTTTATTCTGATTATGGGCCTTGTATTCTACCTGACCTTCAATGTCATCGGTGCCTTCTTCCAGGATCTTCTGGCCAGCGGCATCGACAGGCTCACAGAGCAGGTAGACGCGGCCCTGACGGCAGCGGGGGTGAATGGGGCGGTGAAGTCCCTTCTGGTGGATGGTATTTTCACCGGCGTAGGCAGTGTATTGAGCTTCATCCCTATCATTATGGTGCTCTTCTTCTTCCTTTCCATTCTGGAAGACGGAGGATACATGGCCCGGGTGGCCTTTGTTATGGATAAGCTGCTTCGGAAAATCGGTTTGTCCGGAAGAAGCATTGTGCCCATGCTCATCGGTTTCGGCTGTTCCGTACCGGCCGTCATGTCTACCAGGACGCTGCCTTCCCTTCGGGACCGCCGGATGACCATCATGCTCATTCCCTTCATGAGCTGCTCCGCCAAGGTGCCTATTTATGCCTTCTTTACAGCGGCCTTCTTCCCTCACACCGGGGGTCTGGTCATGACAGGCCTCTATCTTACCGGTGTATGTATGGCTGTGGTGGTGGCCCTCCTTTCCAAGAACACCTTTTTCAAGGGGGAAGCGGTTCCTTTCGTTATGGAACTTCCCAATTACCGTATGCCGGGAGCTAAAAACGTGGGCCGTCTCATGTGGGACAAGGGAAAGGATTTCCTCCAGCGGGCCTTCACCGTTATTTTCGTGGGCACTATCATCGTATGGTTCCTCCAGAGCTTTGACCTGACCCTCAACATGGTGGAAGACAGTAAGGACAGCATTCTGGCCCTCCTGGGCGGCTGGATTGCGCCCCTCTTTTCGCCCCTGGGATTCGGAGACTGGAAAATGTCCACCGCCCTCATCTGCGGCTTTATGGCCAAGGAAAGCGTAGTGGCCACACTGTCCGTCCTTTACGGCAGCGTTGGCGCTCTGGAAACAGCGCTGACACCGATGGCAGCCTTTTCCTTCCTGATTTTCTGCCTTCTCTATACCCCCTGCATTGCCACCATTGCTTCAGTGCGCCGGGAAAACGGCGGCCGCTGGGCATTGGAAATGGTGATTTTCCAGTGTGCTGTGGCATGGATCGTATCCTTTCTGGTCTATCACGCAGGACGTATTCTCTTTGGAAATTGAGGACAAATGATGAAAAAAATATGGCTTACCGCATTGGTATCATTTCTTCCCCTTACTGCAGGAGCTGAGGTATATACCCTCCCCGGCGTGGTGGTGACGGCAGAAGGGCAGAAGGAAAGTACCCTTTCACCCCGGGAAACCATTACAGAAAAGGACATGAAGCGCATGGGCGCCTCCAATGTGGTGGAAGCCCTGGCCATGGCAGAGGGGCTCTCCCTTGCTCCTGCCGGCCAGTCCGCCATGGGCGGCCGCCAGCTTATGATCCGCGGCATGAACAGCAGCCAGACCCTGGTCCTTGTGGACGGCCACCGCCTGGCTGATGAGGATACCTCTTCCTCCCGAAACATGATGATTTTAAACAGGATGAGCCTGTCTGATATACAGGAAATCCAGGTTACCCGGGGGCCGGAAGGGGCCCTTTGCGGCTCATCTGCCATGGGCGGCGTCATTGATATCCGCACCAAGAAGCCGGGAAGCGGGGAGAATCTGGCGGGCTTCATGACAGGAAAACGGGAAAATACCGCCTATTTCCGTCTGGATCCCATGAAGGAAGGGCGGCTCCATGTGGCCGTGGACGGACGGATTACAAAAAACCGGCCCCTTGCCTTTTACCGGGACAGCAGCCTCAGCGGCCGGGCGGACCGGGGCTGGGATGTGCCCTCCTACGGCATTCGCCGCTACATGGGACTGGACAGCCTCTATGACTTTGAAAACGAAAACGATAATACCCTCCGTTTTCAGCTTCATTACTTTGACGAAGACCAGGACACCCGATTTGCCGATACCTTCTATGGCGGCATGGCCTTACTGCAGAATCAGAAAAGCACCATCAGCCGCAGCCTGTGGGATACATCCCTTGCCTATGAAGGAAATACAGGAAAAAATGAATACAGCGGACAGGTTTACTACAGCCGTCTTCGGAAAAATTACGAAGAAACCAGGCTGGACATGATGAAAAGGCCCGCTTCGGAATGGGACCGGGCCCTCTATGAAACCTGGGGTATGGAAGCAAAAGACCGGCTTCACTTGGGAAACCATGACATAACCGTCGGCGGAGAATGGACAAAGGACACCTACACCGGCACCCGCCTCTCCGACATTCATGACGGCAGAGAAGAGGGGCGGGAACAGCATAGCGGCGCCATTTACGGCTCCGACCTGTGGCAGATCAATTCCCGCCTCACCTTCGCCCCGGCCATCCGCTTTGAAAAGGGGAACCGCTGCGGCTTCGTGGGCATTCCATCCGCAGGCTTTGCCTATAAGGTGAATGACCACATGAAGGTCACCGCCAGCTATGGCAAAGGCTTCCGCACCCCCACCATCAGCGAAATGTATATCCACATGAAATACAGCGGCCGCCTGCAGATTGACGGCAATCCGGACCTTAACCCCGAAACCTCCCGCAATATGGAAACGGGACTGGAATGGCAGGCAGGAAAAACCGGCTGGAAAATCTCCTGGTTTGACCAGAAGGTCAAAAACCTCATTGACTATGAAGAAATAGGAAAAAACAGCGGGAAATACCTGTACGTAAACAGAAACCGGGCGCAGCTCCAGGGACTGGAAGGAGAAATCACCCATAAAATTTCATCCCGCTGGACCATCCGGGGTACCTACACCTACCTGGACGGCAGGGACAAGTCCGCCGGCACCAGACTCCCAAACAGAAGCCGCCACACCCTCATGGCAGCCCTCTCCTACGAAGGAGAAAATCCCTACGGCATCTCCGGCACCCTCTGGTCCACCCTGCAGAAAGACTATCTGTCCGATGAAAAAAACTACACCTGGAACGAACTGAACCTCTCCCTTCAGAAACACTGGGGAAAGTATACATTAACCCTTGGCATGTACAACATCCTGAACCGGAAAATCGACGCCCTCTACCAGGACGGAAGAGCCTGGTTTGCAGGACTGGAAATGAAGTGGTAGGTGACAAGGCCTGCGGCCGTGAAGGGCGGGGCGGCCGGGACCGGGATTGGGATCGTGATAGCCGCCAGGCTTGGCGTGACTTAAGGAAGCACTGATTCATTCATAGAGTCTGCTTTTATAAGAATTTTTATGCACTGCTTCGTCATGGGACTCCTTAAATAGCTCGCTATTCGCGTCGTCCCATTTCTTGCATTGCATAAAAATCCAAGAATAAAAGCAGACAGTGATTTAATCAGCGCTTCCTTAAGCAGCAGGAGAGAAAGAACGTAGCGCAGGCTCCTTCCGCTGGAAGGAGCTGCCCGATAGGGCTGAGGATAGACCTTTGCTGTGCAAAGGTGCCGCCGAAAGGCGGCATTTTACGGAAGAGTCATTCAGGCCCCTTTGGGGCCTCGGATTTTCTACGAAAATCCGCTATCCTCCATCGCCTAACGGCGACACCCCCTTCCGAAGGAAGGGGGCTAACGCACTACCTCATGTAGCACAGGTGACACAAATGCAAGCCCCGTAACGCTGACTTCATAATCATTGCCCGAGGGGCAATCCTTTCCCTCTGAACTTTTGAAACCTTTGAACCCTCTGAACCCTCACGCCGAAGGCGTGTCCAATGGCCGGGCAAACTTTAGAACCTTCTTTGAACCCTCTTGCCCAAACTCTCTACATAGGGTATATTGATGGTAACAATATAACAATATGTATTTCCGGCTATGGGGGATGAGGACATGGGACTTCTTTGGGTGGACTATGGTGAGGAATTCCAAAATCTGGTGGATCGGAGCTGGAAAATCCAGACCGGCGATGAGAAGGCTTATTTTGACCGGCTGCCGGATCGGGTGAAGAAGATTATTTACCGGGATACTCGGTACAATGTGGATTTCCTGTATACGGCCTATGAACTTGGAGAAGACGGGGTCATGGAAAATTACGCCCGCTGGCTCTACCGCCTCATGGAAGGGGTGGTGTCGAAGAAGTGGGCCAATTACCCTATGGAACATTATGTGATCCGCCATTTTGAGTACATGAAGAAGGCGGTGTCCGAAGCAGCAGGAAAGGACAAGAAGGCAGAGCTTACAAGGCTCCTTACCCTAGCCCAGGAGGCGGTAAAGGATGAGGCGTCTTCGGAAGAGGCGCCGGATAGGCCGTCGATTTATGAGCCGGAGGTGGAAGCCTACCTGCAGGCCCTATTGGACCATGATATGCGCCGCTGCCTTTTCCTGGTAGACCGTTTCATGGAAAGAAAGATTCCCGTGGACTCCATTTATGTGGATATTCTGGCGGAGGCCATGCGCCGGGTGGGAGAGCTCTGGCATCACGGGAAGATTTCCGTGGCGGCGGAACATTACTGCACGTCCGTCACCCAGGTGGCCATGTCCCGCATGTACCCCGCCATCTTTGCCGTTCCCCGGAAGAAGAAATCTATTCTCTGTGCCTGCCCGGCAAGGGAGCTCCATGACATGGGGCTCCGCATGGTGGCCGACGTATTTGAAAATGAGGGCTGGGACACCTGCTACTTGGGAGAGGCGGTGCCGCCGGATTCCATTCTGAAATCTATCCGGGAGGAAAAGCCGGATGTCATTGCTCTGGCGGTGACTATGCCCCAGTACCTTATGGACTGCGAAAAACTGATTCTTGACATCCGGAAGGAATTTCCCGGGGCGAAAATCGCCGTAGGCGGCAGGGCTTTTGCCAGCACCGGGCACATTTTGGAAAATTGGCCGGTGGATTATTATGGAGAAAATGCCATTGACCTCATCAGAAAGGTGAATGGTAAGTAGAAAGGGACAGGAAATCCCATGGGATGCAGCATCTTTTTGTGCGACAGAAACTGGAACATGGAAAAGATTTTTTATAGTTCCGGTCTGGAGCTCAGGAAAGGGGACTCTCTGGCAGAATGGCTGCCGGAGGCAGAGGAGACAGGAAGAAAACTGGAAGGCGAAAACAGCGGGCAGGTCCTGCTGTTTTTGGAGTGTTCGAATGGCAGAAAGGTACCCCTTTTTCTCTTCCTCTATCCCGCCCATGTGCTGGCTGTACTGGGACGGGCGGATGAAAGAGATTTTATTTCTTTTGAAAAAGCCCTCGTGAAGAGCCTGGACTGGGCAGACCGCCATCTCAGGGAGCCCTATGAAGACGATTTCTACGAAATCCAGCACATGAACAACCGTCTGGTGAATGCAGGCAGGGACTTGATGAAAGCAAACCGGCGGCTCACCGGCCTTTTGGAAGAGGTACGGAAGGCCCACAGCACCATCGCCCTTCTGGAGCGGGACGAACTCACGTCCCTTTACACACCCTCCGCCTTCCGGAAGGCGGCAGGGGAGAAGATGGAAAAGGAAGGAAACAGGGCCTTTCACATGATTGCCCTGAACGTATCCGGCCTTCACCAGGTGAATGAAATCCTTGGCCGCAGGGCGGGCGACCGTTTCATCCAGGATCTGGCCCTCTTTATTACCGGCCTTTCCGGAGAAGAAGTCCTCTTCTGCCGTGAAGAGGCTGCCTCCTTTACCATCCTGGCGCCTCTGGAAATGGATTTTCCCCATGTTCTTTCGGAAAACCTGCCTCGCTTCCTCGATTTCTATCCCCTGCCCGGTCATCTGAAGGTGAAAATCGGGGCAGCGGAAAAAGGGCCGGCTGCAGACCTTTCCGCCGCCCTTCTGGCGGATCAGGCCCGCATTGCCATGGAAAGGGGAGGGGGAGACCGGAAACTCATCCTTGCTTTCTATGATGAAGCATTGAAAAAGAGGCTCCAGGAGGAGTACCGCATTCTGGACATGGTGCCTCTGGCCCTAAAACGGAAGGAATTCAGGCTATACGTGCAGAACAAGGTGGACGTGGAAAGCGGCGAAGTCATAGGCGGCGAAGGATTGGTACGATGGATTCACCCGGAAAAGGGCATGATTTCCCCCGGCCTTTTCATCCCTCTGCTGGAAAGGGAAGATGAAATCTACAGCCTGGACCGCTATATGTGGGAAGAGGCCTGCCGCCTTCTGGCTGAACGCAGAAGGCAGGGAAAGAAACTGCGGCCCCTTTCGGTAAACCTGGCCAGAAGCGACCTCTACCGGCCGGATCTGCCGAATGTGCTGGAAGGACTTATCAATACATACGGCCTTCCTGCTGAAGCCCTCCATCTGGAAGTGCTGGAAAGGGCCTACGTCCACGACGCGCCCTCCCTGCTCCCTGTGCTTACACGATTGAGGGCCATGGGTTTTGCCATAGAAATCGATGACTTCGGCACCGGCGAATCGTCCCTATCCATGCTCACCGAACTGCCGGCGGACGTGCTGAAACTGGACAGAAGCCTCGTGGCGAAAGTAGACACCAGTCCCCGCTCCGCCGCCGTCGTCCGCGCCGTGGCAGACATGGCGCGCGCCCTACACCTGTCCCTGGTGGCGGAAGGGGTGGAAACAAAGGAACAGACAGAAAAAATCCACTCCCTTGGATGCCGCCTCGTACAGGGCTTCTACTACAGCCGCCCCTCGCCGGAAGAAGAATTCCTGAAACTGCCGTGAATAGAAGGGGCGGTGGGCATCACATCGTCATTTCCACGGTCGGGAGAGGAGTGGAGAAATTTCCCCGCAGGATGCAGCTATCGGCCTTGGTGGGCGTGCAGCCGCGGAGCGGCTGGGCTCGGGATGGTCTGGTGGCTGGTAGCTGGAAAAACCAGGGAGCCGCGGCTTTTGTGCGATGGAAAAGCAGTACTCCCTTTGGTGGCTGCGCCACATGACTCTGCAGAGGAGCGCAGAGCGGTTTATTCTGTCCCCCGGATGGGGAAAGTCCGGCGCAGCCGGATAAGGGGGGCCACCGGAGGTGGCCAATTCAGCAGGATGTTTAGCACGATTTATGCAGCAGAAAGGAAATCCCGTAACGCAGGCTCCTTCCACTGGAAGGAGCTGCCTGATAGGGCTGAGGATAGGTCTTTGCTGTGCAAAGGCGCCGCCGAAAGGCGGCATTTTACGGAAGAGTCATTTAGGCCCCTGCGGGGCCGCGGATTTTTGAGGGGAGCACTGATTCAGCCACAGAATCAGATTTCATAAGCATTTTGGTCCAATACTGCGTCATAAGCCTCCTTGTATTGAACCAAAATGAAGAATGAAATCTGATAACGACTGAATCAGCGCGCCCCCTTACGAAAATCCGCTATCCTCCGTCGCCTGCGGCGACACCGTCGGGCATTAAGGTGCTCACTTAGTGTGCAGGCTATAGCACTACCTCATGCAGCACTGTTGACACAAAAGTAAAGAACGTAACGCTGACTTCATAATCATTGCCGCGAAGCGGCTATCCACAACCCTCGGCGCCATAGCCGCCGTCAAACCTAAGAACCCTCCGGCCCAGCGGGCCGGTCAAACTTAAGAACCTTTTCCCTGCCCCTTGAAACACAACCCTTCTACACAACCTGCGCCGACAGGCGCGCCCCTTTTTATACTGCGGCGTCAGCCGCCACCACAACCCTAGGCGGCGGGGCCGCTGTCGCCCCCTGAGCGAAGCGAACATAACCCTTCTATACAACCTTCGGGGCCAAAGGCCCCGTCAACCTTCCCCTCTGAACCCTCTGCATCCTTTGAACCTTCACGCCGGCAGGCCTGTCAAATTTCTTTTCAAAAAGTACTTGACAGAGTGAAAAGCGGGCGGTATTATATACACATCTTCAGACAACCAAACGAACTGAAACAAGCTATGAACGAGACAAAAGGTTTGTTGTTCAATCTTCAGAGAGCCGGTGTATGGTGAGAACCGGTAGATGGCAGCATTCATAATATCCCTCGAGAGCTCTTACACCGAATCAAGTAGGTGCAGGCGATCATTCACGTTACGAATAGGACTACAAGTACAATGTAGGGTGGTACCGCGATCATCGCCCCTATCTTCTGATGAAGGTAGGGGCTTTTCTTATAGGTGCCGGTTGATTTGCAGTCCGTAAGTGATAAGTGGGAGTGGTACCGCGCATAAAGCGCCTCCGCTGATGGGAAACCATCAGCGGAGGTTTTTATTTTATTGTTTCATTCACGTTTGGAATCTATTTAATTTTTTTGAAAGAGGGATAAACTATGCAGAAGAAATGGTTAAAAGGAATGGCAGCTGTCATGGCAGCTGCAGCACTGGCAGGCGCATTCGCAGGATGCGGTGGAGATAAGAAGGCAGCAGCCAGCGGCGCTGCCGGCGGACAGACTGTAAAGCTGGGATTTGTAACCGCTTATACCGGCCCCGGCGCAGCTTATGGCCAGGCTATGAAAGACGGTGTAGATCTGGCTGTTGAAGAAATCAACAAGGATCCGAACACCAAGGTTAAAATCGACCTCAAGACCTACGATACCAAACTGAACAAGTCCGAAGCCATCAATGCTTTCAAGAAATGCATTGAACAGGACAAAGTTCTTGCCATTGAAGGACCTATGACCTCCGGCGAAATGTTCGCTGCAGGCCCCATTGCCCAGCAGTCTAAAGTCGTTGCTTTCGGCACCGGCACCACTGCTACCGGCATCACCGACCTGGGTGACTACATCTTCAGAAACGCCATCCCCGGCAAACTGGCTATTCCGGTTACCCTGAAAAAAGCACATGACAAACTGGGATTCAAGAAAGTAGCTGTTCTCTATTCCAACAATAACGACCAGATGGTTCGTGAAAATGATATTTACCAGGAAGAACTGAAGAAGATGGGTGTAGAAGTAGTAGCTACCGAAACCTTCGCAGATAAGGATACCGACTTCTCTGCACAGCTCACCAAGATTCAGGCTGCCAACCCTGATGTCATCGCTGTAGCAGGCCTCTATCAGGAAGGCGCCCTCATTGCCAAGAAAGCCCGTGAAATGGGAATGAACCAGCCCATCATCGGCAACAACGGCTTCAACAGCCCGGCTTATATCCAGCAGGCCGGCGATGCAGCTAACGGCACCCTGGTAGCTACACCGTGGAACCCGGAAAGAAAGACCGACAAGGCCCAGAACTTCCGCAAAGCCTTCGTTGCTAAGTACGGTCATGAACCGGATCAGTTCGCTGCCCAGGCTTATGATGCCATGTACGTCATCCACCAGGCTGTAGAACAGTCCGGCACCACCACGGACCGTAAGAAATTCCGTGATACCCTGGCTAACATCAAAAACTTCGAAGGTGCTACCGGCAAATTCGAATTTGACCAGAACCGCGATCCGAAGATGGACCTGGACGTACTGGAAGTCAAAGACGGAAAGTGGGTTCCTTTCGCTTAACAGTTTAAAAAGCGCATAGCCTGTCCCTGATAGGAAGCGGGGAAAACCAGTGGATAGGACAGGACGAGCAGCACCCCTGACGCTGCGTGTCCCTATCCATCATAGTTTTTCCCAAACGCAAAACCGCAGTGCATCCCTACGCACTGCGGTTTTGTATTGGGGAAAATAAGGGGCCCTCCATATGGGCACGCCCTTTGGAGCGTGAGGGTTAACGGGCCTTTGGTCCGAGGGTTATGGCCGCCTAATGGCT